>ERZ827150.134-NODE-134-length-115788-cov-5.026371_pt1 | contig 115788 bp, 109 predicted proteins | sample MGYA00519779_ERZ827150 | MGnify/ENA primary metagenome ERZ827150 (study PRJEB31778, sample SAMEA3449267) | human gut metagenome | biome: human gut; feature: human-associated habitat; material: faeces | place: United Kingdom | collected 2010/2012 ...
TGCCGCCCAGCACGACGAACACCAGCACGAGGATGGACGTATCAAACTTGAACTTCGACGCGGCGACGGTGGAGAAATTCAGACCGTAAAGCGCGCCTGCCATGCCCGCCAGCACGGCGGAGGTGACAAACGCCATCATCTTGTATTTGGTCACGTTCAGCCCCATCGCCTCCGCCGCGATGCGGTTGTCGCGGATGGCCATGATTGCCCGGCCGGATCGGCTGTCAATCAGGTTGAGCACCACGAACAGGGTGAAGAGCGTGAGCGCAAAGCCCATGCCGAACGTCGCCATCTTGTTCACGCCGGTGGCGCCCGCCGGGCCGTTCACCAGCAGCTTGCCCGCCACGTTCGGGTTGTTGAAGGCGATATGCAGGCGCTGGCCGTCCAGCGAAATATACAGGCAGTTGATGACGTTGCGGATGATTTCACCGAACGCCAGCGTGACGATCGCCAGATAGTCGCCGCGCAGGCGCAGCACCGGAATACCGATGACCACACCCGCGATACCGGCCGCCGCGCCGCCGGTCAGAATCGCCAGCAGCAGGCAGAGCGTTTCGTTCGCCACGCCCATGCCCTTGCTCAGCCACATGGCCATCACAATGCCGGAGAACGCGCCAACGCTCATAAAGCCCGCGTGGCCGAGGCTCAGCTCGCCGGAAATGCCGACCGTCAGGTTGAGGGAGACGGCCATGACGACATACGCGCAGATCGGCACGAGCTGACCCTTGAGCGAGCGGGTCATCGCGCCGGTGGAGATCATCACCTGACAGGCGATGAACGCCGCGATCACAATGCCGAAGGTTATCAGGGTGCTGCGGAATTTTTTGCTTCTCATGGTTTTCACCTCACACTTTCTCGCGCACGGGCTTGCCCAGCAGGCCGGTCGGCTTGACCAGCAGCACGAGGATCAGCACGGCGAACACCAGCGCGTCGCCCAGCTCGGTGGAGACATATGCCTTGCCGAGAATCTCGATCACGCCCAGCAGCACGCCGCCGATCATCGCGCCCGGAATGGAGCCGATTCCGCCGAAGACGGCGGCGGTGAACGCCTTGATGCCCGGCATGGAGCCGGTGGTCGGCTGGAGCGTGGGGTAGGCGGAGCAGAGCAGCACGCCCGCAATCGCCGCCAGCGCGGAACCAATGGCGAACGTCATGGAGATGGTCATGTTGACGTTGATGCCCATCAGCTCCGCCGCGCCCTTGTCTTCGGACACGGCGCGCATCGCCTTGCCGAACTTGGTGCGCCCGGTGAACGCCGTCAGCGCAACCATGATGACGATATTGGCCAGCACCGTGACGATCGTGCCGCCGGAGATGACAAGCTGGCCGTCCATCAGCGTGAGCGAGCCGAGGGAAATGACGGAGGGATAGCTCTTCGGCGCGGAGCCCCAGATCAGCAGCGCGCTGTTTTGGAGGAAGTAGCTCACGCCGATGGCCGTAATCAGCACGGCGAGCGACGGCGCTTTCCGCAGCGGCTTATAGGCCAGCCCCTCGATGACAATGCCCAGCGCGGTGCACACCACCATCGCCAGCACAACGGAAACCAGCTTCGGCAGACCGAGATACTGCATGGCGCAGAAGGAGACATACGCGCCGACCATGATGACGTCGCCGTGGGCGAAGTTCAGCATTTTGGCAATGCCGTAAACCATCGTATAGCCGAGCGCGATGATGGCGTAGACGCTTCCCAGACTGATTCCGTTAATCAGGTAGGAAAGAAACAATGTCATTTCATTCACCTCATTTGCGTAAGTGCGTCAGAAAAGGGGGGATAGACGAACGCGGCAGATACAACAAAAGTACATGGCTCCGGCTGACCGAAGCCATGTACGCTGAGATTGCTGTTTACTCCGCGCTGACGTAAGCGCCATCCTTGATGACAACGGCAGTCGGGGTCTTGGTGACGGTGCCGGCGGCGTCCCACGTCATGGTGCCGGTCAGACCTTCCACCTGAATCTCCTGCATGGCGGCGATAATCATGTCGCAGGCGTCCTCCACGGAGGTATCGGCGGTCACGCCCGCCTTCTCGCAGGCGGCAGCCAGCGCGTAAATGCCGTCATAAGCATCCGCAGCGAACTGGTTCGGCACGCCGCCGAACTTCTCCTGATACTTGGTGACAAAGGAGACCGTCTTCTCGTCCTTCGCGTCCGCGGCGAACGGGGTCAGCATCATCAGACCCTCGGCCAGGCTGGTGTCAAAGCCCTCGATGGCGAGGATGCCATCCATGCCGTCGCAGCCGAAGAAGGTCGGCGCGTAGCCCATGGCGTTGGCCTGCATGAGAATCATGGAAGCCGGGGTGTAATAGATCGGCAGGAACACGAGGTCAGCGCCCGCTTCCTTCGCGGCGGTCACCTGCACGGAGAAATCGGTGGTGTCGTCGGTGAAGGTGGAAACGGCGACAATCTCCAGACCCAGCTTCTTGGCCTCCGCGTCGAAGGTCTGGTAGATGCCGGTGGAATATGCGTCGGCGTTGTTGTAGATCACGGCGACCTTCTCGGCCAGCTTGTGCTCGGCGATGTACTGCGCGGAAGCGGTGCCCTGCGCCGGGTCGGTGAAGCAGACCTGATACACGTTGTCCTTATCGGCGGTAACGTCCGAAGAAGAGGCAGACGGCGTGAGCATGAAGACGCGATCCTCATGCGCCTGCGCGCCGACGGCGATGCAGGGGTTGGTGGTAACGGTCGCGAGCATCATCTGCGCGCCCCAGTCGAGCAGGTTGTTGTAGGCGTTGACGGATTTCTCCGCGTCCGCCTCGTCGTCCTGCGCGTTCAGCTCATACTGCTGGCCGCCCAGCGCGTTCAGCTCGTCGATAGCGATCTGCGCGCCGTTGGCGACAGCCGTGCCATAAATCGCGGCCGCGCCGGTCAGCGGGCCGATTTCGCCAATCTTGATCGCGCCATCCGCCATCGCGAAGGTCGCGGTCATCGTCATCGCGGCGGCAACGGCCGCAGCAAGCAACTTCTTCATGTCAATTCCCCCTATACAGGATTGATGAAATTCGCCGGGGGCTTTTTGTCCCCGCCGTTGATAGGTGGTATTATACCGCAATCATCCCGTCAAAACAAGCGAATTCTTTCAGTTTTCTTCACTTTTACGATGAATGTTTTTCACTTTACGACTTCTATTTTGCAGTCAGTTGCAATTCATTGCCCAATTTCACCAAAAAACCGTTCTTTTTGATGGCGCTTGCAAATTTCGATCTTTCCGTCCTCCTTCGCGCATTTTGAACTATGCAACGCCGCCCGCTTCAATTATAATAGGAAGAGAGACGCGGATTCCGAAAAGGCGCGCGCCCTCAGCGCCGCGCGGCGGAATTCGCTTATCAAAGTGAGGCTTTCATATGAACAAGCGCCGCCTGATTCCCCTGTTCACCGCTTTCGTGCTTTGGGGCAGCCAATACGTCGTCTCCAAGGTCGCGCTGCGCACCATTCCCCCGGTGACGCTGCTCGCGCTGCGCTATCTGGTTTCGATCCCGGCGCTCCTGCTCGTCCTGCGCCTGCGCAGGGCGCTGAAGCCCGTGGACAGGCGCGACTGGCCGATTCTCTTTGCCATCGGCTTCACCGGGTATTTCGCCAGCTTCTGCCTGCAAATGCTGGGGATTGACCGGCTGACCGGCTCGCTCTCCTCGCTGCTGGGCGCGATGAACCCCATCTTCATCCCGATTCTCGCCGCGCTCTTTCTGCACGAGCGCATCACCCTGTCCAAAATCGCCTGCGTCGCGCTCTCCATGCTCGGCGTGGTGGTCATCGTCGGCGTGGGCGGCACGGCGGACGCCGCCGGCGTGCTGATGATGCTGGTCAGCGTCTTCCTCTGGTCCACCGCCTCGATCATCATTCGCCGCATCAGCGGCCGCTACGATCCGATGCAGATCGCGCTGATGGCGATTTGCTGCGCCCTGCCCCTGACCGGCGCATGGTCTTTGATCGAGCTGCAAAGCGCCGCCTGCTCCTTTTCGGTGCAAAGCGTCCTCGCCGTGCTGTATATGGGCATTTTCGGTACCGCCGTGACCCATTCGCTCTGGAATTACAGCCTGCGGGTGATGGACGCGAGCTTTTGCTCCATGTTTTACCCGATGCAGCCGCTCGTCTCCGCGATTCTGGGCGTGCTGTTTCTGCATGAAACCGTCACCCCCAGCTTTATTCTCGGCGCGCTGATGATCTGCGGAGGCATTGTCGCGGCGGTAAAGTCCGCCCCCAAATAATACTTTGCCAATGAAAACGAGGGATTGCCCGCTTTTGCAATCCCTCGTTTTTATTGTCTTTGGTTTCCCCTTACGGAAGCACGATCTTCGGGTCTTTTTCCCGCGCGCGGTAGATCACGAAGCGGCTGCCGATGCACTGCACCGGCTCGGCGTTCGTGCCCTCGCAGAGGGCGGCAATCGCGTCGCGGGCGCTCATCGGGCTGTTCTGCAAAACCGTGCCCTTAATCAGCTCCCGCGCTTCGAGCGCGCCGGAAGCCTGCTTGATCATGTTTTCGTTCACGCCATCCTTGCCGACATGGATGATCGGCTCCATGGTGTTGGCCAAACTGCGCAGATACGCGCGCTGTTTACTCGTCATAAGCTATCCTTTCTTTTCTCCTTCAGCCCGTTTTCTCTAAGAAAGCATCCTTTCATGCGTTATCGTTCCTCCCTCTTCGAGGGAGGTGGCACGGCAAAGCCGTGACGGAAGGAGTTTATTCCACAAAGTCGAATTCCATATCGCCGATGACGACGCTGTCGCCTTCCTTCGCGCCCGCCGCGCGCAGCGCGTCGATCACGCCGCGGCTGCGCAGGGTGCGATGGAAATAGTTGAGCGATTCCTGATCGGTGAAGTTGACCGAGTCGATGAGCTGCTCCATCGCCGGGCCGGAAACGACGTAATAGCCGCCGTCCTTTTCGATGGTGAACGGCGCCTGCTCGGCGGTCTCCACCGGCAGCTCCTCCTCGAAGACGCGGCACTCCGGCAGGGTCGGCAGGATGCGCACAATCGCGCCCATCAGTGCGTCAAAGCCCTGCTGCGTCGCGGCGGAAACCGGATAAACCTCGATATCCGTGCCCTTGAGGTGCTTTTTGAGGCGTTCGAGGTTCTCCTCCGCGCCCGGCAGATCCATCTTGTTGGCGGCGACGATCTGCGGCCGCTCGGCCAAATCGCCGTAAGCCACCAGCTCGTCGCAGATGTGCTCGAAATCCTCGACCGGATCGCGCCCCTCGCTGCCCGCGATATCCACCACATGCACCAGCAGGCGTGTGCGCTCCACATGGCGCAGGAAGCGGATGCCCAGCCCCACGCCGTCGCTCGCGCCCTCCACCAGACCGGGGATATCCGCCATGACGAAATCCGTGCCGTACTGGCGGCAGATGCCCAGATTCGGGGCCAGCGTGGTGAAATGATAATTCGCAATCTTCGGGCGCGCCGCCGTCACGACGGAGAGAATCGTGCTCTTGCCGACGTTTGGATAGCCGACAAGGCCGACGTCCGCGATACTCTTGAGCTCCAGCTCAAACTCGGCGATCTCGCATTTCTGCCCCGGCTTGGCGAAGTTCGGCGCCTGACGGGTCGGCGTGGCGAAGTGCGCGTTGCCCCAGCCGCCGCGGCCGCCCTTGAGCAGGATGTGCTCCTGCCCCGCCTCGTGCATATCGGCCACCAAACGGCCGTCGGAAACCAGACGCACCGTCGTGCCCACCGGCACTTTGATGATGAGATCCTTGGCGCTCTTGCCGCGGCAGAGCGCCGCCGCGCCGTTTTCGCCGTTGTCGGCGGTGTATTTGCGCTTATAGCGGAAATCCATCAGCGTGTGCATGTTCGGGTCGGCGAGCAGCACAATGTCGCCGCCGTTGCCGCCATCGCCGCCGTCCGGGCCGCCGTTCTGCACAAATTTTTCGCGATGGAAGGAGACCGCGCCGTTGCCGCCGTTGCCGGCCTTCGCGGTGATTTTAACCTGATCGACAAACATAACTTCTTTTACTTTCCTCTACTTAAAACCCACGTGGATCAGTTGAAACAGACTATCCGAGCAATTATACCCTTAATCGCTTGGTTCGTCAAGGGTTTTGGCCGCTTTCCTCGCCCTGCTCCAAGGATTCCCCGATTCCGGCCGGTTGGGCGCGTTTTGCGCAAATTTCCGCATTTTCGGAAAAAATCCGCGGAAACCGCTTGCTTTTTCGCGATTCCTGTGCTATCATACATAACTGGCACATCCTTGTTCTGCATGCAAAATTGCAGAGCCAGAGTCCAAAAGGAGGTGAAAGGATCATGAATAAGTACGAACTGATCTACATCATTGATACCACCGTCGAGGAGGCTGCCCGCAAGGAGCTGATCGAGAAGTTCAACGGTATCATCGCTGCCAACGGCGGCGAGGTTGTCAAGGTTGAGGAGTGGGGCAAGCGCCGCCTGGCCTACGCCATCGACTACAAGACCGAAGGTTATTACGTGTATGTCGCTTTCAACGGCGCTTCCGAGCTGCCCAAGGAGCTCTCCCGTAATCTCGGCATCAACGAGAACGTCATCCGTTCTCAGATCGTCAAGCTGCTTGAGAAGAAGAGCAGCGTGAAGCCGCGCCCGGTTCGCGTCGCTCCCGTGAGCGAGGAGACCCAGGTCGAGGCCGCTCCCGCCGAGCAGGCGTAAGCGAAACATCGCCAACTGAACGAAGGCAACTTCGTGAAGCAGTAGAGGAAACAGAGTCATATGAATAAGGTTTTTCTGATCGGCAATCTGACCCGCGACCCTGAAATGAGATCTACCCAGTCCGGCGTTCCGGTTTGCAACTTCAGCATCGCGGTCAATCGCCGCTTTCGCAACGCGCAGACCGGCCAGCAGGAAACGGATTTTCTCAACATCGTCGCCTGGCGCCAGCTTGCCGAGCTCTGCGGCCGCTATCTGACCAAGGGAAGAAAGGTGGCCGTAACCGGCTCCATCCAAACCCGCACCTACGAGGCGCAGGACGGCAGCAAGCGCAGCGCGTTTGATATCGTCGCCGACGAGGTCGAGTTCCTTTCCGCCAACCAGAGCAGCGGCGCCCCTTCCGGCGATTATCACCAAGCCCCTGCCGCTCCCGCCGCGCCGCGCGCGCAGGCTCCGGCCTACGCCCCCGCAGACGCCGGGTTCACGCAGGTGGATGACGATGAACTGCCCTTTTAAGTCCGAGATCAATTTGCAAAGCCAGCCCTGCTGGTGAAGAAAGGAGAACTTCCATGTCTGAAGATCGTGGAGCACGCCGTCCGCGCGGCCGTAAGCCGCGCCGCAAGGTTTGTGCGTTCTGTGTCGATAAGATTGAATACATCGACTACAAGGAGTTCCGTGATGTGAACTCCCGTATGCGCCGCAACATCAACGAGCGCGGCAAGATCATGCCCCGCCGTATGAGCGGCAACTGCGCCAAGCATCAGCGTCAGCTCTCCGAAGCCATCAAGCGCGCCCGTGCCATCGCCTTGATGCCCTATTCCGTTGAGTAACTGAATTGTGCGTCTGCAGAGTCCTTTCTTTCGAAAGGGCTCTGTTTTATATTTCAATATCACCAAGAGAAGCACCTGAATCAGAAAAGATTCAGGCGCTTCTTTGAATGATACTTTACAGGTCCAGTCCCCGAAGGAAGGCAAGTGCGGCTTCAAGCGCCGATAGATTTTCTTCCATGCCCTCAAATTCGTAGGACACAACGCCGTCATATCCGGCTTTTTTCAGGGTTTCCAGACAGCGGCGGATGGGAACCACGCCATGACCCGCCACGGTACCCCGCAGGTAGGAGCCGTTCCGGGACGGGAACCAGCCCTGCCCCGGATTTTCTGCGTCTGCAGGCTTATAGAGGAAGTCTTTCACATGCACGTGGAAGGCATAGGGGGCGGCGATAGGTACGGCATGTACCGGCAGGTCATCGGCACATAGAAAATTGCCCATGTCCACCAGCCAACCGTAGTTGGGGTGGTTCACTGTGCGGATCAGCGTTTCTACTCGCTCTGCGTCCTGCAGAACGTAGCCGTGATTTTCGGTACAGGTGCGGATTCCCTTCTGCGCGGCATATTCCGTAACCCGGCGGATGTCCGGGGCGATTTGGTCGATCAGCTGCCGCCAGTCCATGCCTTCGGGCAGGCTCCACGACGCGTCGTGACGAAGCACCTTCGCGCCCAATGCCTCGGCAATGTCCACCTTTTCCATCACAGTCTGTACCTCATTGGGACGCAGAAAATCCGCGCTCACCGTATAGGCCGCAATGGGAAGGTCAATCTCCTCGCAGTGGCGGTGAATAGCCTTTGCCAACTCCGTCAGGCTTTCCGCCGGCTGGACTTCCAGCGACAGGTCAATGAACTCGATCGCGTCATAGCCCATCTTTTTCGCCAGATCGCAAATCGTGAAATAGTCGGCCTTGGTCTGATTCATATACTTGGAAAAACTGTAGGAGGATACGCCAATTTTCATCTGTCGTTCCCTCCTTATTTCAGAATGACCTCGTGGCCCGTGGCGGCAGATTCATAGACCGCATCCAGAATCTTCATCATTTCCACACCGTCCTCCGCAGGGTTGCGGCAAGGTTCGCCGGTTTGGACGCAGTGGACGAAATGGTTGATTTCATTGGCGAACAGGCCGTCGAAGCTCAGGGCGGTCTTGGCGGCCAGCGTGACGTTGGTCATGTAGCCGTCCATTTCGCCGAAGTAGGTCAGTTCGGGATCCAGCCGCAGGCCGCCCTTGTCGCCGAAGAGTTCGATGGTGCCGGTGTCCTTTTCCAGGTTCAGGCTGAAACTGGCTTCCACCTGCAGCACCGCGCCGTTATCGTAACGAATCATGGCGCTGGCCAGATCTTCCACGTTGAAAATGGGACCGCCGTCCTCTTGCGTGGCGGAAACGTAGCCGCGTTCGCTCTTGATGCTGCGGCGGTCGCCCAGCTTATGAAAGGTCGCACCGTAGATGGAAACCGGCTTGGGCTTGCCCATCAGGTAACGGGTCAGGTCGATGACATGCACACCCAGGTCGATCAGCGGGCCGCCGCCGGAGCGGGCTTTGTCACCGAACCAGCCGCCGGGGCAGCCGTTGCGGCGAAGGTAGGTAGCCTTGGCATAATAAATATCACCCATGCGGTCATGTTCGATCAGGTCTTTGGCAATCGTGCAGTCATTGCCGAAGCGGCGCACAAAACCGATCATCAGCAGACGATCGTTCCGCTTCGCCGCGTCCAGCATGGCCTGCGCTTCTGCCGCATTCATGGCCATGGGCTTTTCGCACAGCACGTGCTTGCCTGCGTTCAGGGCGGCGATGGTGCATTCGGCGTGGGCGGCGTTCCACGTGCAGACGGACACCGCATCGATCTCCGGCAGTTCGGCCAGCATTTTGTCCTTGTCCGTGTACCGTCGTTCCACATGGTATTGGTCTCCACGGCGGTTCAGGTTCTTCTCGTTGACGTCGCACAGGGCATAAATTTCTACGTTCGGGTTCTTGGAGTAGGCTTCCAGATGACAACCAGAGATGCCGCCGCAGCCGATGACCGCGACCTTCAATTTCTGTTCCATGTTTATTCTCCTTTATCAGCCGATGAGGTTCTTCAGGAAATCCACAGCGCTGGCGATGTCTCGTCCCGGGTGGTCGCCCACTTCCCGCTCGATGGTCAGGAAGCCGCGGTAGCCAACGTCTTCCAGCGCTTTCAGATAGGCCGGGAAGGGCACGTCGCCTTCGCCCAGCGGCAGTTCGATGAAACTTTTGTCGGTGACGCAGTCGGGATCTCTGGGGCGAACGCCGTACACCACTTCGGGGTCGCATTCATGCAGCTGCCGGCCATCCTTGGCGTGAGTATGAACGATATATTTTTTCAGCGTATGCACAGCGGCTACAGGGTCGTCCCGATTGACCATCACCAGATTAGCCGGGTCCAGATTGACGGATACGCCGGAAGAATGAAGACCGTCCAGAAAACGGCACAGCACAGAGGCAGGTTCCGGACCGGTCTCCACAGCAAAATGAGCGCCCAGCGTGTCGGCGTAACGGGCCAATTCGCCGCAGGCGTCCTGCATGATGCGGTAGCGGGGATGTTTTTCATCCGTCGGCACCACGCCGATATGCGTGGTCACAATGTTAGTCTCCATTTCCAGCGCAATATCCAGAATGCGCTTGGATTCTTCCACCAGCGCCGGGTTCAGCTCCGGGTTGCCGAAGCCCTTGCCCAGATCGCCGCACAGGGCGGAGAAGCACATGCCATGATCCTTGACCATGTGCAGAACGTCCTTGCGCTGTGCGGGGGACATTTCAGTTTTGGCCAGCTTGGTGGCCGTAGCGTATACCTGCAGCCCTTTGGCTCCCAGCTTTGCGGCCGCGTCTACCGCTTCGGGAATGGGTTTACGGAAGGATTCCAGAATAACGCCGATGGGAAATTGATACATCGTTGCACCTCCGAAAAGTAATTTCTTATGTTGAGACGCTCTGTATGGTTGACCTGTTTACAAGTGTATTGTATACTTTTCGGGAAAAATGACAAGCCATAACTTTGCGAAAAAATATCACTTTTTTGCGCTTTTCGAAAGGAACGGCCCATGACCAGATACGAATTGCACCAGTTCCCGGATCCCTCTTTCCCGATCATCTTTCACGAGGACACCGGCAATCCCTATTCCAACTGGTCGGGCGGGCATTGGCATGAGGGCGTGGAACTGCTTCTGGGGCTGGAAGGCTCGATCCGTATTTTGCAGGATGGAGAGGCGGTTTCCTTTGGCCCGGGACAAATGGCGGTGATCAATAGCGGGAAGTTTCACATTTTCAGTTATCATGCGTCCCATTGCCGCTATGACTGTCTGATTTTGAACCGGGATTTTCTGGAAGCCCATGGTCTGCCGGTGGTGGGGCTGGAATTTGAATCTCTTATTTCCAATCGAGAGCCACTGAAGCTCTTTCGGGAGCTTGCCATGGAGATGCAGGAAAAACGTCCGTTTTATAAGGGAGAAGTGCTGGCGCTTGCCCTGCAATTATACACTTGTCTGCTGCGTTTTCATCGGCTGCCGGAGCCCAGGGAGGCCTCCCGTCAGCCTGAAACCGTGATGAGGGCTGTTCGCTACCTCCGGGAGCATCTGGCGGACGAAACGGCGATCGAAGACGCCTGCCGGGACGCTGGCGTCAGCCGCTACCAGATCTGCCGCCTTTTTCGGAATTATCTGGACAGGTCGCCGGTGGAGTTTCTTAATTCTCTGCGCTGCAAGGAAGCACGGACGCTGATTCTTTCCGGGAAGTGCAACGTGGCCGAAGCGGCGCGCCAGTGCGGCATTGAGAATCTGTCCTATTTTTCCCGGCTGTACCGGCGGTATATGGGCGTGCTGCCCAGTCAGGAAAAGAAAGAACCGCCGTTCGTCAACCACAAAGAGCCGAAATCCACCAAAACGACGGAGTAAGCCGCGGGAGAACGCGTCAACGGCAATCGTCCCTGTTTTGGTTTTCCCGGGCTGCCAGTTCATTCAGCACCCGATCCTGATGAAGCTCGATGCAGATTAAACCAAGCAGAACCAGCAAAAGCAAGCACGCCAGCGTGAACAGAATGGTTGCCGCTATGGGCCAGCTAAGTCCAAAGCATAGCCCACCCGTAGCGGTCAGTACCGCGCAGATACGCAGCATAACAGTGCCGGGGCCCAGCATGCTCAGCTTGTGACGGTAGCGTTCGTCGCAAGAACGGGACGGTTTTCGCTTCATGGCTTCAGCCTTTCCTTTATTTCAAAAGATTATGCAACACGTGTGATTATAAAATAAAATGTCGGATTGTCAACGAAACTTCCGATCGTTTGCTGCTTTCATTTTCAATGACTTTATGCGCTGAAACGGCCATTTTTTTGCCAAAAAGATTCAGATATTGACCGGATGAGCCGTTTCGATTGACGCGGCGGGAAAGATACGCTTATAATCTTTCTGAAATAAAGTCGGCGTAAAAAAGACAGATCAGCCAAACAGGCGAGCTTACTGAATAGGAGTGACACAGATGGGCAAAGTATGGAGCAAGGAACGGGCTTGGGAATGGTACAACAATCATAACTGGCTGCGCGGCTGCAACTTCATGAGCAGCGATTGCGCCAACCGCATCGACCAGTGGCAGGAGGAAGGCTTCGAGGAACGGCTGAAAACCGCCGATGAGGAACTGACGCTGGCGGCGGAAACCGGCTTTAATTCCATCCGCATCATTCTGGAATTTTTTGTATGGGATCAGCAGCACGACGGCTTCATGGAGCGGTTTGACCGCTATCTGGAAACCGCGTGGAAGCATGGTATTTCCTGCATGGTGGTACTGGGCAATGACTGTATGCAGCCCAAGGAATACACCAAACCCATGACGCTGGGCCCGCAGCATTACGACTGGGGCTATCACGGCGGACGGAAAAAGAGCCAGCACAGCCAGTTCGCCGGAATGGGCTATCATCTGCTGGATGAGCCGGAGCTGGCGCAGCGTCATTACGAGTGGGTGCGGGAAATCATCGAGACCCATAAGAACGATGAACGCATCTGCATGTGGGACATTTATAACGAGGTGGGCAACGCCAAACGGGAAGAAGCCACCATGCCGCATCTGAAGAAGTTCTTCGAGATCGCCCGGGAGATCGACCCCATCCAGCCCCTGACCTGCTGCGCGTGGCGGCTTCCCAATGACCGCAATCTGCCGATGACCGCTATCGAGCGCTTCGCCTGCGACAATTCGGACATCATCAGCTATCACAATTACAGCCCCTATCAGAGCAACATCATGCAGATCAAACGTCTGCAGGATGAATATGGCCGTCCCATCGTCAATACCGAATGGCTGGGACGCTGCCTGCACAACACCGTGCAGGAAATGTTCCCGCTGTTCTATCTGGAAAAGATCGGCTGCTATAACTGGGGCTTCGTTGCCGGCAAATATCAGACCTACGAGCCTTGGGAAGGCCTGTGGCAGCGCTATGAGAAGGATCACAATGCGGATATTGACTTCACCAAGTGGTTCCACGACATTTACCGTCCCAGCCACCATCCCTATGACCCCAAGGAGATCGAAATTTTCCAACGTTTCAGCCGTCTGGCGGACGAAGACTTCGCCCGGGAGCAGGCAGCAAAGAAGAAGGACGGTCAGTAAAGATCACGGGGGACGGGCACAGACCCGCCCCTCCTTTTTTCATACGAAAAGCCGCCGAAAGGCTGCTTTTTGTGATACAATGCAGAAAAGATGTCCGGCGTGTTGCCGGAAAACCGAAGGAGAGAAACAGCCATGCCGAATATTCATCTGTCAGCCTTTGGCTACGAAGCGGAAATCTGCCCGGAACGGGGCGCCAATCTGGTTTTCCTGACCAAGCCGGAACTGAAAATGCGTTCCCTGCGAACCCCAGATTCGCTGGATGACTTTACCAATTTCAATCCCTATCTCTGGGGCGTGCCCGTGCTGCTGCCCCCCAATCGCATTTCCGGCGCAAAATTTGAATTTGAGGGCCGGGAGTATATCTTTCCGATGAACGAACCCGCCATCGGTAATTTCATCCACGGGATGCTGCATGAGACTGCCCTGCCCTGCACGGAACAGGCCTTCGACCACGCAGAGTTTATTTTCCGCGCCACCAAAGACCAGCCTTATATGACCTTTCCGCACGCCTTTACGCTGCGGATTCGATTTGAACTGCACGGAGACGGAATGCACCAGCGCATTTCCGTCACAAATGACTCAGACCTCAATATGCCTTTCGCGCTGGGCTTTCATACGACCTTCGCGCTGCCCTTCGTCGAAGGCGGGAAATCGGAGGACGTTCGGCTGAAGCTGGGCGTGGGGGAGGAAATCGAACGAAACATGGATACTTTCCTGCCTACAGGCCGGGTGATCGAGGACTCGCCCATGCGTCAGCAAATGCTGCAGGGCTCCTTCCAGCCCACAAAGCAGTTTATCAGCCGCCATTTTGCCATGGAGGAAAGCCGGGAAATGCGCTTGATGGACTTGGAGCGTGGCGTGCAGATCATTTATCGGGCATTGGAACCCTACGCCTACTGGATGATCTACAACGGCGGCAGCAAAGACTTCCTCTGCGTGGAGCCTCAGACCTGGGTCAATAACTGCCCAAACGCGCCCTTTGACCGGGACAAAACGGGCTTCGCTTTTATCAGGCCCGGCGAGACCAAGACCTATGAAACCATCTTTACTTTGACGACTCTGGACTGAACTATTCCGAAAGGGGCGCGCAGCCATGACCCAAAAGAAAAAGCTTTATTCTCTGCTGGCGATCCTTCTGTCCGTTACCCTGCTGGTAACAGGGATCATCTGCGCGCTTATTTTCTGGCTGGCTCAACAGTCCACTCAGAATTTTGAAAACTTCATCGTCGAAAGCCGCCAGCAGGAGATCGATTCGGCGGTGCATTCCTTTTCGACGGACGTGGATACGCTGCTTCTGCTCATGCAGACGGAGTTGAACGACAGCGCCCTGACACGGCTGCAGCTTTACTATGATAGCCGAATCTTCAATTACGATTACCTGAGTCAGACCACCGCCGTTCGTAATCAGATCAGCATTATCGAAAATTCCATGCCGTTTACGGAAACGCTGGAAATTTGTATGTTGGATTCGATGCGCAAGGTCGCGTGGGGCTCTATTGCGACCTTGGACGACGATACCATGGAGATGATCTCGGAGACGCTTGGAAGCGGTACCAGAGGTATGACGCTGGAGAATGGTAAGATACGTCTGCTGCTGTCCAAAGCAGCGCTGGACTCCGAAACGCCGCACAATGCTGTGGCCATTGCTTCGCTTTCGTCCATGAATCTGTTCAGCTATCTGAAACGCTATCTCCCGGATAACGAAAATTCACGGGTGGCTGTATTTGTTGTACAGGATGAGACAGAAATTCCGCTGACGATGAGCAGCTCTCTTTCAGCAGCCGATGGAAGAAAGATCGCCGAAGCGATACAGGGAAGCGCCAGCGGTTTTCTGCGCTGTGAATTACAGGGGAAACAATGGCTGTTAAACTGGCAGCAAACGGCGGCGGTGCCGGTCAAGGTCTGCCAGTTGACCCCGGTCAGCCTGATTACCGACCAGATGAGGGAATACCGGCTGATGATTACCATGGTCTGCGCCGTCAGCATTGTGGTCATGCTGTCGCTGGCCTGCTTCCTGCAGCAGATGGTGCATAAGCCCGTATCAAAAATCGACGCAGCCATGAAAAGGGTAGGCAAGGGGGATCTGTCCGTTCGGTTGACAGGGGCCAAAAGCAATGAATTTCAGCAGATCTACGACCAGTTTAATCAGATGACCGTCCGCCTGCAGGAATTGATCGACCGGGAATATACGCTCAAGCTGCTCAATGCCAAAAGCGAGCTGAAACAGCTGCGCTATCAGATCAGTCCCCATTTTCTTTATAACACGTATTTCAACCTGCGGGCTCTTCTTATGAACGAAGAGTACGACGTGGCGGAAGAAATGATGGACGTGCTGGGACGGTATTTGCGCTATATTACTACCTCCGCCCGAGATGAGGCCACGCTTCGGGAAGAAATGGAACACGCCAAAGCCTATGTAGAAATTCAAAAAATGCGCTTCGGCAACCATCTGGAGGCACGGCTGGCTGAATGCCCTCCGGAGTATGCGGAAAAGCTCGTTCCACGAATTATCATTCAGCCCCTTTTGGAAAACACCTTTGAGCACGGTATCAAGGATATGCAGGAGAAAGGTGTGATCTCCGTCCAATTTGAGGCGGAGGGCGAGCGGCTGTCCATTTACGTGGACGACAACGGCCCCAACGCCACCGATGAACTGATCGAACGGGCGCGCACCATTTTAGCCGCTGAGGAATACAACCCCAGCGGGGATTCCGTAGCGCTGAGCAATATCCACCGGCGCATTCGGATGCTGTACCAGCCGGGCAGCGGCCTGTATGTGTCCCGTTCGCTGCTGGGAGGCTTCCGCTCGGAGATACGCATGATTGGAGAGAAGAAATATGTATCGGATGATGATCGTTGACGATGAAGAACGCATCGCCAATTCGATTTACGACCTGATGGACGAACGTTTCGACTTTGAACTTTATCGCTGTTATTCCGCTGTGGCCGCGCTGGACGTCATCCGCACCATGCGGTTTGACATCGTGATTACAGACATCGCCATGCCGGGCATGAGCGGCCTGGAGCTTCTGAATAAGGTGCAGGCCATTTGGCCGAAATGCCATTTTCTGATCCTGACTGCCTATGACAGCTTTGACTACGCTTATGAGACACTCCGGCATGACCGGGTGGACTATCTGCTGAAAATTGAAAGCTACGACACCATCTGCCAGTGTGTGGAGCGGAAGCTGCAGGACATTCAGAAGGAGCGTTCCCGGGAAGAAAAGCTGCGTCACTATGACCAGTACGTGCAGCAGGTGGGAGAATCCATGGGGCGTTACTTCCTCAAGCGCATTATTGTGCAGGGGATCCCGCTGCCGGATCAGCACGATCTGGATCAGTTCTCCGTGCCCCTTCGGCTGGAGCAGCCTGTGATGCTGGTGTTCCTTGCCCTGAACGACCAGAATCCTGTCACCAATAATCGCCCGTCCATGGACATTTTGCAATCCATTCAGGCGCGTTTTCAGGCGTATGATATTCCGTTTTTATCCTACTTGTCTACAGGCACGATCCTGCTGGTCATTCAGCCCGGTGGAGAAAGCAATCTGGCCGGCGACCGTATTACCTATGTGCAGACGGCGTTGGAGAATCTGCCCCAAACCGTCGAAGAAGAAACCGGCCGCAAGCTGGCCATTCTCTGCGCGGACGCGCCGATTCTGTGGCAGCAGGCTCATACGCTGTACCAGCGGGCAGCGGTGCGGCTGGAAGACATCCGCAGCGAAAGCGGCATGATGGTGCTGGACACGGCGGAGGAGCTGCGCCATTCGGATGGAGAGCTTTTCTTCCCCAGCATGGAAGAACTGAACATGCTTTGGGAAATGGTGAAATGCGGCAACATTGACTCCTTCCTGCGCGTCTTGCGGGATGAACTGGATACGGCCGGGTTTCCCGCTTTGCCGGAAACCACGGTAGCAGCTGTAGGCTACCTTCTGACCGAAGCAGGACGGCTGTATGCGCCCCGGCAGGACATTGCTGCAGAGAAAAAGCGGCTGACCGCCTGCGAACATTTCGGCACGCTGGACGACTGGCTGGCTGCGATCACCAGTTATCTGAAACGCATTCGTCAGACGCGGGAAGAAAACCGGGAAAGCCGGGAAACGTGGCTGATCGTCCGTATCAACCAGTATATCGAGCAGCATTATCAGGAGGACCTGACTCTGACCATGCTGGCGGACGAGGTGCATTACAGCCCCGCCTATCTATCCCGCTTTTATAAGGCCAATACGGGTACTAACGTCATGACCCACCTGTACAACGTCCGCATCGGCAAGGCAAAGGAATTGCTGGAAAACAGCAATGATAAGGTGTCTGACATCGCGGTAAAAACCGGCTTCTGCTCCACCAAGTACTTCAACCGGGTCTTCAAAAAGATGACAGGGCTTTCTCCCGCTCAATTCCGGCGCGACAGTGTGGATGGCCCTTCGGGGAACTGATTTTGTCGTTTTTTGATATTGGCTGGTAAAAATCATACCCGAAAAGACAAAATTTTAGGATTGCAGGAAAAGCATGGCATCGCTAAACTAAATTCATAAAGTCTTCCTGCTTCGACAACAGCCGGAAGAAATGCTCAAATCTCAAAAGGAGGAACTGGTATGAAAAAGATCCTTTCCCTGGTGCTGGCCGTGGCGCTGTGCCTGAGCCTGCTGACCACCTCCGCGTTCGCCGTGGACGAACACGAGAAGGATTATCTCGACAAGCAGGTTCAGCTGGTCGTGGATAACCTCCAGAAGTTCTATGAAGATAAGTATGGCGAAGGCGCTCTGGTAGCTCCCTACGACGAGCCTGTGGAAGTGACCATCGTCAACTACTATGACAGCACGCTGGAAAGCAACATGGCCATCTGGAACGAGTGGTGGGGCGAGACCCTCGAGAACAACCGCTACGTTCAGGCGGCTGAAAAGGCCCTGAATATCAAGATCAAGTATCAGTGGCTGAAGAACAACGCTGATAACGGCTATGTGAACCAGCTTCGTCTGTCCATCGCCGCGGGCGACATTCCCGATATGTTCATCGTCACCAATCAGAACGATCTGGTTCAGCTGGCGGAATCCGATCTGATCATGCCCATTGACGACGTGGTCGATAAGTATTTCACCACCTGGGATAAGGAGATCCAGAACTCCGACGGCGGTATGCTGTATGAAATGGCTTCCTACGACGGCCAGCGTTATGGCATTCCCTGCAACATCTCCGATACCGATACCTTCTCCTACATCTGGCTGCGCAAGGACTGGATGGAGGCTCTGAATCTGGAAGCCCCTAAGACCATGGACGATCTGAAGAACATCATGGTCAAGTTCGCCGAGGCCAATCTGGGCAACAACGAAAACAACTACGGTATGCTGATCGACAAGTCCCTGTACTACTCCACCCGCGGCCTGTTCGCCGGCTTCAAGGCTTATCCTGAGTTCTGGGTGGAAGAAGACGGCAAGCTGGTTTGGGGCGGCACGCAGGAAAACGTGAAGAAGGCTCTGACCTTCCTGAACGGCCTGTACAATGACGGTATGCTGGACAAGGAATTCATCACCCAGTCCAACACCGACGCTCAGGCGCTGATCCTCAACAGCCAGACCGGTATCGTTTACGCGGGACACTGGCTGGCCGGCACCCTGATGAAGCTGCATGATGTGGATGAGAACTCCGACTGGATGTGCGTGACGCTGCCTTCCGAAGACGGTTCTCCTGTGGAACAGTATCTGACCCCCAACAAGCGCGGCTGGATCGTCATCAACAAGAACTACGAGCATCCCGAAGTGGCTGCCAAGATCCGTGCGCTGTGCACCTTCGTGGCTCAGGGCGGCATCTGCGATGGCACCTGGTGGTTCTCCAACGACAGCGCTCAGAATCTGGAGCCCTTCCAGGCCAGCGTTTCCTCTTGGGATAACTACAACACCTACCTGAACCTGCTGGAATGCTACGACGCTGGCGGCGACACCTCCGTTCTGCGTGCCAAGGCTGTGACCTACTGGAACAACCTGACCACCGGCAATTCCATCTGGAACTGGGAGCACATGTTCGGCAACGGCCCCTACACGCCCATGGTCGTGCTGCGTGATGCGATCGAAAACGACCGCATTCGTTACGACGGCTTCCTGGGTGCTCAGAATGAGTTCATGCAGGACCGCTGGACCACCATCAAGGACGAACAGCTGACCGCTTTCACCAAGATCATCATCGGTGAAGTAGGCGTGGACGAAGGATTCGACAACTGGCTGAAGACCTTCGACTCCATGGGTGGCACTCAGATCACCAACGATGTCAACGAGTGGTACGCTCAGTCTCAGGCTGCCAAGAACAACTAAGATAACTCGATTCGCTGCGCCGGTTGCCTCGGCAGCCGGCGCAGCCTTTTTGAAGAGCGGAGGATGAAAAATGACCCAAAAAGCAGTGGTGAACAGTCCCAAAAAGCGGAGAAAAATCAGCGGGTACGAAATACCGCTGCATCTGATGCTGATTCCCGGCATCATCATCATTTTCATTTTCCATTATGTTCCGTTGGGCGGTCTGATCATCGCCTTCCAACGCTTTATCCCTGCCAAGGGCTTGTTCGGCAATCAGAAATGGGTTGGACTGCAGAACTTCCAGTATATCTTCTCCATGCCCAACACCATGAACGTGCTTCGCAACACCGTCACGATTGCCGTGGCGAAGATCGTGCTGGGCCTTGTGATTCCCATCACGGTAGCGCTGATGCTCAACGAATTGCAGCTGACGAAAGTCAAGCGCTCCATTCAGACCATCATTTATTTCCCGCATTTTTTGAGCTGGATCATTTTCGGCTCCATCATCATGGATCTTCTCAGCCCGCAGAATGGCATCATCAATAAGCTGCTGAACCTGCTGGGGCATGAATCCATCTACTTCTTAGGCGATAACAAATACTTCCAGCAAACCATCATCTGGACGGACGTCTGGAAGAACTTCGGCTACGGCACCGTCGTTTATATGGCCTCCATTACCAGCATCGATCCCTCTCTGTACGAAGCGGCCGCCATTGACGGCGCGAACCGCTGGAAGCAGACCTGGCACATCACACTGCCCGGTATGCGCATGATCATCGTGCTGATGATGGTGCTGAGCCTTGGCAACGTGCTCAACGCCGGCTTCGATCAGGTCTACAACATGTACAGCCCCATCGTGTACGAAACGGGCGACATTATTGATACCATGGTTTACCGCCTTGGTCTGGAAAACGCCAAGTACGGCCCTGCGGCGGCGGTCAGCATCTTCAAATCGGTGGTTTCGATGCTGTTTATCTCCGTATCCTATTATGTAGCGGACAGATTTTTCGATTATCGTCTGTTCTGATATTCGGATATTTGGGAAAGAAAGGGGAAATACCTCATGACGTCGATAGCGAAAAAACAGCCGCGAGTCCGTGCGAAGAACCATATCAAAGAAAGCACCGGCCGGAAGGTATTCCGCATCGTCAATGCTGTTGTATTGACAGCGCTGGCATTGATCTGTCTTCTGCCTTTCGTCAATGTCATTGCCATTTCGTTCAGCAACAGCTTTTATGTAGACAGCAATCAGGTTTACTTCTGGCCCAAGGGCTGGACGGTGAACGCCTATACTTACATTCTGACCCGCGCCAGCTTCTGGACCTCCTTCCGCACTTCCATTCTTCGAGTGCTGCTGGGCGGCGGACTGAATCTGTTCTTCATCATTCTGACGGCCTATCCGCTCTCCAAAAGCAACGATAAGCTTCATTTCCGCAATGTCTACACATGGTACTTCTTTATCACCATGCTGGTCAGCGGTGGTATGATCCCCAACTATCTGTTGATCGCCAAGCTGGGGCTGCGGGATACGCTATGGTCGCTGGTGCTGCCGGGGGCGCTGCCGGTGTTCAATCTGGTGCTGATGCTGAACTTCTTCCGTCAGGTGCCTACGGCGCTGGAGGAAGCGGCGCTGATTGACGGCGCGGGCCATCTGCGCACGTTGGTGCAGATCTATCTGCCGGTTTCCCTGCCCGCCATTGCGACCATTACGCTTTTCTGTATTGTCAGTCATTGGAATGCCTGGTTTGACGGCATGATCTACATCACCACGCCTTCCCGGGTGCCCATGCAGACCTATCTGCGCAGCATCCTGATCGACATGAATGTGGCCGATATGTCCGCCGACGACTACGAACTGTATGCCATGCTGGCGAACCGCACGGTGAAGTGTTCGCAGATCATCGTCGCAACGATTCCGATCCTGTGCGTTTATCCTTTCCTGCAGCGTTACTTTGTCAGCGGTATCGTGCTGGGCAGCGTAAAAGGCTAATAGGTCGGAATTTAGTTGGAGGAACCGCTCCGTTCTCAAAATCACAGTCATTCGAACGAGTGGCTGTGATTTTCTTGCTTTATGGTTGTTCGAACAAAACACGGGAAAGGGAAATGCTATATGGTTGCGCTTTTGGCCGAACCGCTTTATGCCCGCAGCATTTGGGGACAAAAACTGACGGAGAGTCTTATCAGTCAGCTGAAATGCAAAAGGATTCCGTTCAATCAAGCAGTCTGCATGGAGGATATTCCAGAGGAATGCCGCTATTTATTCGTCATTGGGACGGATCATGAATGGGTCGGTTCGGTTTTGAAGGTAGCGTCGCATCGGGGAATCTATCCGATTCTGATCAGCAATGAGGGCAGTCAACGCTTCGATTGCCGCTATTCTACCGTGTGTTCAGATGTGATGAGCTCCATGCACGACCTTGTTCAGTGGCTTTATTCGAGAAACTGCCATCGTGTTGGGCTATACGGCGTTAATCCGAAGTCGATCAGCGACATGAGCCGGTTGCGGGCCTATCAGGCGGCGATTGCTCCAGTCTCTTCGCTGATCTATTACAACCAGACTTCGCTTCGGAAGTGTTTTGAAGAATTGTCGACACAAAAGCCATGGCCGGACGCTTTGATCTGTACCAATGGTTTTGCTGCGATATCGCTGGTACGCCGTTTGAAGGCAGAGCAGCCGGAGGTTTTTGAAAATCTGCTGATCGTCAGTTGTCAGGAGTCCGCACTGGCTGGTTACTATGCCGAGAACATTGTAAGTGTCCACCTGAATTATCTGGAATACGGCAAAGCGGCCGTCCTTCTGTATGAAACCTTGTGCAAGGCGGACTATCTTTCGCACATCGTGATGAGCGTGAAATGGAATATGAAGGAGTTGGGCACAGATGAAAACTTGCGATTGTCCTATAGCAATCAGCACGAACCTGTTTTCGAACCATCGGCCGCCTTTTATCGTGACGACGAATTAAACGATATGATGTGCTTGGAAAAGCTTTGCGCCATTCTTTCTTCGGAAGACCGAATGATTCTCAAGGGACTTTTGAACGGGGAAAACAGTACTTCGCTCGCCATGAAACACTACCTCACGCCCAGCACCGTGAAATACCGGCTAAAACGAATGGTAACAGCCAGCGGTCTGGAGGACAAAACAGAATTGCTGGATTTGATTCAAAAATACGATTTGCATTTTTGAGATGAAAATACCGTGCTGGGGATGAACATTCGTCAGCACGGCAAGATACAGGTAATATTCTTTTATTCCATCAACTTTTTGCTTATTCTTCTTCAAGCCGCATGATCTGAATCGCAATTCCGTTATTGCGCGTATTGGTGACCTGCGGGAAGCAGACGACGATTCGATTCCCTTCCAAGGCCAGCAAAGAACCCCAGAAGCCTTTTCCCAAGTGTCCGAAAACCGTCACAGGCGCGTCGAAATGGTGGGCGGTCTTGTCGCCGGCGCAGACATAGAAATTCTTTTTATCATTGTAGGAAAGAGCAGTCAGGCCGCTGTCCAGCGTCACCAGATAGGGGCCTGCACCAGGACAGAAATAGTTGATGCGATCTTCGGGGCCGTCTTCGTCCATTTCCAGTGCTTTTTGCCAGTTGTCATGGGTAAAGGCGATGGACAAATGATAACTGCGGTCAGCTGCGAAGGATTCCAGCGCCAGAGCAATGGAGCCATCCTTGAGTTCCGCAGCCACCGGCATCTGATCGGTATAGTGCCGCACTCCCTCCAGCTCCATCACGTATTGCTGCGCTACGCGCTGGGCTGTATACGGAGCACCCTTCACGTCGGGCGTCCACGTGAAGCCGCCGTCCAATGAACGAATCAACGCTGTGCCACTGGAACGGCGAGAGGTGTTGAAGCCGTAAGCATGGATTTTCGGAGCCGTATGGGTAAAATAAACGTGGATCTCTCCTGAGCGCAGCTGCAGCACATGGGGTTCCCAGTTGGTGCCCACATAGATAATCTCCGGGGCAGACCAGGTTATGCCGCCGTCACAGGAACGAGTCATCACCAGTCCGTTGCCCGCCACATTATGAGCATATTGCTTTTCGCGGCGATAGGAGCAAACCAACAGTATATCTCCATTCTGCAAAACAACAGAATCCGCAGTCATGAACAGCCGCCTGTCCAGATTTCCATCCTCCGTGCGGATATTATAGGCACTGACGACGGGTTTCGGATCGCTCCACTGCTTCAAATCACCGGAAAAAGCGGCGTAGATCGTTCCTCCCAGCTGGTCGGCCTGAAAGATCAGCATAAAGCGGCCATCTAGAAGCCGTTTGATACGGGGATAGTGAGCGATTCCATACAACGGATGGCGGGTAGAATCCAGATAAGTATAGGTCCCTTTTTCCTGTACAAAATGCATTCGGCATTTCTCCTCTCAAGCTGACAAAAGTATTCACGATTCTTGCCTTTCAGTATACACGTTTTTTCGACGGAAAACAGCCTATCTTTTTCGGCGTTTTTACGTATTTTTTGAACTTCCGTTGCCGACGGTTTGGCAGGAAGGAGATTTATTCAAAAGGGCGAAAATATACTTGAAAGAAAGCTTGCGTTCCGATGCGATCAAGCCCACTAAACTTTGTTTTTCAAGCATGGGGAGGCAGGGGATCAGTTTCATAGAGGGGAAAATTCAACCCTTTCACCAAGGAGGCAAACGTTTATGCCGAAATTGCGCCTATTTTCATTAACCCCAACCGCCAAGGTTTTTCCAGACGAGCCTGTTCGTGAATCGGAGCTTTGCAGCTATTTTGAAGGCTTTCAGAACGAGACGATCTCTTTTCAGATTGCCTTTCAGGGCATAACAGAATTGGATCGCCATCCCGTATACTTAGAGACCGTTTCCCCGCTGAGCGCATGGATCCGCATTCGCACGGTGCTGACCGTCCCGGTGAGGCTTGCGACGCTGCCGAATGCAGACGATAACTACCTGCGCAAAACGCCGGGGCTATATCCTGACCTTCTGCGGGATCAGCAACGGGATGATCCGTTGGCGGCGCTGCGGGTGCAGACGGGGCAATGGCAATCCTTCTGGCTCGATGTCGAAGCGGAAGGAAGCTGTAAGCCAGGAACGTACCCGATCGAGCTTCAGCTCAAGGACACGAAGAATGAAAACGTTTTGGCAACCATCAGTGTTTCTGTCACCATTCTGCCGGGAATGCTGCCGCCACAGAAATTGATCCGTACCCACTGGTTCCACGCGGACTGTCTGGCAGAATATTATCGCGTTCCAGTATTCAGCGAAGAACATTGGGCAATCATCGAAAATTTTATTCGAACGACGGTGCGGCGGGGCTGCAACATGATCCTGACTCCGCTGTTTACCCCGCCGCTGGACACTGCTCCCGGAGGGGAACGCCTGACTGTTCAGCTGGTGGATGTAACGGTTCACGATGGCGAATATTCTTTTGGTTTTGAGCGTCTGGAACGCTGGGTAGAAGTTTGCCGCCGCTGCGGCGTTTCCTATCTGGAAATGGCGCATCTGTTTACCCAATGGGGAGCCAAGGCCGCACCCAAGATCATGGGTACGGTAGACGGTGCAGAAAAACGCCTGTTCGGCTGGGAAACGGACGCGCATGGCGAAGAATACGCCCGCTTTTTACGGGAATTTCTTCCGGCACTGATGGACGAATTAAAACGGCTTGGAGTAGCCGACCGGGTTTATTTTCACATTTCCGACGAGCCCTCTTTGGAACATTTGGAAGATTACCGCCATGCCTGTTCGCTGGTGAAACCATATATTCAGGGGCGACCCGTGATCGATGCTCTTTCCGATTTTGCCTTTTATCAGACGGGCGCTCTCCAAAAGCCTGTCGTTGCTATTGACCATCTGGAACCGTTCCTGCAGGCCGAAGTATCGGGTCTCTGGACTTATTACTGCGTTGGGCAATATCGGGATGTGACGAACGCATTTATCGCTATGCCCGCCGCACGGACGCGTATTTTGGGCGTTCAGCTTTACCTCTTTCAACTGGAAGGTTTTCTGCAATGGGGGTATAATTTCTATCATACGGAGCTATCTCGCCGACAGATCAACCCCTATGAAACCACGGATGCTGGCGGCGTTTTTCCGTCAGGCGATCCCTTTCAGGTCTATCCCGGCCCGGATGGGAACCCGGAGGAATCCCTGCGCTTCATGAACCTTCATCTGGCGATGCAGGATCTTCGTGCCTTGGAAGCATTAGAAACGTTGCGAGGAAGAGAACACGTGCTGCAGCTGCTAAACGAATGCGCCCAAGGCCTGCTGACGCTGACGGAATATCCGCGGGAAGCCGCTTTCTTCGAAAAACTCCGCCGCCGCGTGAACGAAGAACTGACAACCTGATTTTCATCCTTGAAAAAAAACCCTATTTCCGGCCAATACAAGCCGTGCATAGGGGGATTTGCCGCTCAAACGTTTAATTCCAGTCCGTCATAGCTGATGATAAATCCGGGCAGACGTTTCTGCATTTCTTCGTAAGGCACCAGCCCATTATGAGAAAAATGATTGGCGACAAAGACGGTATGCTCGTCGGCAGCGCCGTTTGCCAGCAGCTTTTCCCGCATACGGAGATTGTCATTTGCGCCCATATGACCGTAATACTCGCAGTCCCATGCGCCGTTGGTACAGTCCATGGAGATCAGGTTGATTTTGCGGCCGGCCAGAAATTCCATATCACGGGAAGTAAATTCATCGGTGTCGTGGGCGTAAAGAATGCTTTTTCCATCTTTTTCGATCAGATAGAAAAGCGCTTCTTCCGTTCTATAGAAGGTTTTTCCGTCTGCAGACTCAATGGGGTAACGTTTGGAGTTCGGGTCGATATAGTGCACCGCTTCCAGCGCCGTTACACTGTATCCATCGATGCTGCGGGACTCAAAAGGACGGATGCGGCTGTAGGCCAGGTGGGGATTCAAGAAGGGTTGCACCAAGTCGCCCACGTGCTCGTTGCCGTAAACCGTCAGCGGAATATCGTCCGCCGGAAAGTGCCCGAAGCCCTCCATCCGATACCCAAGCTCCGTGGGGGTCAGATGATCCTCGTGACCGTGAGTGATCAGAAGCACCTGCACGGGCAGGTAATCCAGACGATATTTGAGCATCTGACTGTAAGAGTCCGGCCCAAAGTCGATTTTCAGCTTGCCGTCGATCATGGCGCCGCAGCGTCCGCGAATTTCTTTCCCGCCGTGTTCCCGGGCATAACGGCATTGCTCACACTGGCAGAAAAGGGCAGGAACGCCTTCCGCCGCCGCAGTTCCCATAAACAAAATTTTCATTGCGTGAATTCTCCTTCTGACTGGTGAAAAGAATTTGAAAGCATCATAACATATTTTCCGGAGAAAGCAAAGACGAAAAGGGAATGGCGTTTACCACTCGCTGCCTTCAAAAGCATTGGGAAGATGAAAAACACCCGCGCCGGTAATTTCGACAATATCGAACCGGACCGGCATTTCCGTCGGATATTCGCCCAAGTAGCAGCGGGCCGCGCGGATCAGGCGCTGTTGCTTCTGAAAATTTACGGCCAGTACGCCGTCGTTTTTTCTTCCGCGTGAACGAAGCTTGACCTCCACAAACACCAGACATTCACCATCCAGCATCACCAGATCAATTTCGCCATAGGGACAGCGATAGCGCTGGCACACTGGGCGCATTCCGTGCTGCCGAAGATAGGCAAGGGCCTGCCGTTCGCCGGCAAGCCCTTTTTCGCTGGTTTGTTCATTCATTGGGGAAACCCTCGTACAGCGGGAAACGCTTCATCATTTCTTCTACCTGACGCTTGACATCCGGGCAGACTTCTTCGCCGCCATCGATGACCATGCGGATCATCCCGGCGATCTGCTCCATATCGCTTTCCACCATGCCGCGGGTGGTAACGGCAGGAGTGCCGATGCGGATGCCGCTGGCGACCATGGGGCTTAGCTTTTCACCGGGGATGGTGTTCTTGTTCACAGTGATATTGCAGCGGCCCAGCAGTTCTTCCAATTCCTTGCCGGTGCGGCTGGTATTGGTCAGATCCAGCAGCAGCAGGTGATTGTCCGTTCCATCGGAAACCATGCGCACATCCAGACGGCGCAGCGCATTTTCCAGTGCCTTGGCATTGCGGATGATCTGCTGCTGATATTGACGAAATTCAGGCTTCAGCGCTTCGCCGAAGCAAACGGCCTTGGCGGCGATCACATGCATGAGCGGGCCGCCCTGCGTGCCAGGGAAAATGGCCTTGTCGATCGCTTTCGCGTATTCTTCCTTGCAAAGGATCATACCGCCACGGGGACCGCGAAGAGTCTTGTGAGTGGTGGTAGTGACAAAATCGGCGTAGGGGACAGGGCTTTGATGGAGCCCTGCCGCCACCAGACCGGCGATATGCGCCATATCGACCATCAGAAGTGCCCCGGCTTCATGGGCGATCTCCGCCATTTTTCGGAAGTCGATCTCCCGCGGATAGGCGGAAGCACCGGCAACGATCATTTTCGGTCTGTGTTCCCGAGCAAGACGGCGAACTTCCTCATAATCGATCCGCCCGGTTTGCTCATCAACGCCGTAGGGCACAAAATGGAAATATTTTCCGCTTAGATTCACAGGACTTCCGTGGGTCAGATGACCGCCGTGGGAAAGATTCATGCCGAGCACCACGTCGCCGGGCTGCAGCATGGCAAAATAGACCGCCGTGTTGGCCTGCGCGCCGCTGTGCGGCTGAACGTTGGCGTGTTCGGCGTGAAAGAGCTCTTTTGCACGGTCGCGGGCAATGTTTTCGGCTACGTCCACATACTGGCAGCCGCCGTAATAACGACGTCCCGGATAACCCTCGGCGTATTTATTGGTCAGCGGGGAGCCCATGGCCTCCAGCACCGCTGAAGAAACAAAATTTTCCGAAGCGATGAGTTCAATATGGGCGCGCTGACGTTCCACTTCGTCCGTAACAGCCTGAAAAACTTCGGGATCCATAGCCTGCAAGTGCCGGTAATTCATCTTTACGCCTCCCTGTACGGTCAAATTGATATAGAAAACCGCATACACTCAAGCTGAGCGACCCCGCAGCACATCTCAAACCGCGCTTACTGCTGCTTCCTTCCGGACCTGACAGGGTTCACGCATTGAAATCGCACAGGACTCAACCATCATCATGCACACGGCTTCTCTATTTTACCCGACCCGTTCTAAAAAGGCAAGTACTTTCTGAAAGAAAAAGCATTTCGCCGCAGAGAGAATCCATTGCCCGGGCAGGTTGACAGGGCAGAAAGAAAGTTGTATGGTAAGAATCAATGGGACAGAGTGCGCTGGAGGGAATAAGAACGATGGCAACGAAAATCTCAATCGACAAAATTGCCGTACCGGCTGATATCAAGTTGGTCAACCGGCAGCGAATCTTGGAAACCTTCATGAGCGGCGAAAAGCAGACGATCGCGGCGATTCACGCTGCAACCGGCATCAGCAAACCCACGACCATGCGGGCACTGCAGTACTTTTGTCAGCGCGGCATTTTGAAATCTGCTGGGTATGCGGGCTATAACGTCAACGGCGGCAGAAGGTCCGAGTATTTTGAATTTGCGGATGAACGGAAGATTCTGACCATTGCCATGTGGCCGGACGCCATCACACTGGCTTTGGCTGATCTTGTCGGGACGGAGGTTTACGCCGTGACCCGGCAGGAACACCGGCTGGACCACGACCCGGAAACCGCCTTTGCCTTTTTGGCGGAATGCGTTCACGAATATCTGGATGACCACTCCATGACGGCAAAGCAACTGTACGGCGTTGCACTGTCTGTTTCCGGCATTGTGGATGATACCAGCGGACTGCTGCGCTACGACTCGCAAAACCCGGAATGGGGGAATGATGTTTCCCTGACAGCCCACCTGCAAAACGTTTTCAAGGAACCGCTGGTCTTTTTGGTGGACAATGCGGGAAAAGCCTGCGGACGGGCGGTGCTTCTGGACGAAGAAGAACTTTCCCGTTGCCGTCTTTTGACTTTGTTTACCACTTGGGGCGTTTGCGCCTGCATGATGGAACGGGGTCACGTTCTTAATGGTCGCGATGCACTGATCGGTGAGATTGGCCACATGCAGATCGCCGGCTGCCCCGAAAAACTCTGCGGCTGCGGAAAGCGTCACTGTCTGGAAAGCGCCGTTCGGCTGGATCATCTTCACCAGCTGCTCATGGCAGAAAAGGCCTCATGGCTGGAACAGGAGCCATTGACCTTCCAGAGCCTTTTCACTCATTCGTGGCAGGGCGACCCGGCAGCTCGGAAAATCGTCGAATATCTGGCCCGCTGCTATGCGTCCGCCCTGCACAATCTGTCTCTTTGCTACAATCAGGAGGCCGTCGTGTTTCAGGGGGATATGGCTTGGGCAGATCCCTATTTCGATCAGTGCCTGAAACGGGAGCTGGACGAGTTCCGCTACTATCCGGAGGGCGAATGGCTGACGACACGCTACGACCGCCGGGAACTTTCGACTCTTGCTGCCAGAGGCGACGCGGCTCTTTTGCGTAAAAAGTATTTTGCGGCCATGAGTTATGAAGATGACTGATACAATTTGAAACAGAACAGAAAAGCGGTTTTCTCCGAATAAAAGCAGCGTGTTTTCGGCCCATTGGCTGAAACACGCTGCTTTTTGAATTTCGGGACTATTACACCTGAACAGCGGCTTTGCGGCTCTTTTTCGTATGCTTTGCCCGGAAAGCCGGAAGCACGGCTTTGCCTATGTTCGTCACCGGCTTGATCCACTTGCCGGAATAAAGATGAACGTGCATCAGCACAAAGCGGATGGGCTCGTCAATATAACAACAGGCAAAAACGATCAGGAAGGGAGCCTTCCATACCAGACCCGTCAGGCAGACGCAGGGAAGCACCATCAGATACATAAAGGCGATCTCCAGAATCGTTCCGAACGCCGCGTCGCCTGCAGAACGGTAGGTGTCGTTCTGTACCCAGTTGCTCATACGAACCACGGCGGCTACACAGTAAATGATCAGCATTCCCGTACCGATCTCCAGTGATTCGCCGCGTAGGCTCATAGACATCAGAATCGGCTTGTGGGCCAGTACCAGCGTCAGGCAGACGACAAAGATAAATCCTGCACAAAGGTACACCAACCGCTTGGCGCGCTCATAGGCTGTATCCAGCTCGCCAGCGCCCACGCATTTGCCCACCAGAACAGAAGCAGCATTGGAAAAACCCGCAAAGAAGCCGATAACCAGCCCTTCCAGCGTACGGAATACGGCGGTGGCTGCGATCGCCTGCTCCGCCTGACGGCCCAGCACCATGTTGATGACCATGTTGCCCACGCCGATCAAGATTTCGTTCATCAGAATGGGAAAACACTTATGAAAATACTCCGACACAAAGGCTTTATTCCAGACAAAATGTTGGGAAACCCGGAACAGATAGGGATGCTTCTGCACTTTTCCCATCAGCAGGATCACCAGCGCGTTAACGCCTGCGGCACAGACGGTCGCCAGAGCCGCGCCCTGAATACCCATGGCGGGCAGACCGAAGCGACCATAAATCAGTACCCAATTCAGAAAGACATTGGTCGCCACAGAGGCAATCGCGCCATACAGCGGAATACGTACCCGATCCGTTGTGCGCAAAAGAGCGCTCATCGCCATGGCGTACACCTGCAGCGGGTAGGCGAAACCAACGACCCGAAGATACTGAACGCCGATTTCCTGAATGGCCGGTTTGTCGGTATAGACACACATAACGAATTCGGGGAAGAACAGCGCGAGCGCGGAAAAGACGACCGCGTCCGCCATCATGCAGAGGAGCGTCATGCCATAGGCACGGTTCACGCCGCCGTCATCCTTCGCTCCGTAATACTGGGCAAAAAACAGCATACCGCCGCCCATAAAACCCCAGTATCCCGAGAACATCAAAGAAGAAAACTGGGCGCACAGCCCCACTGCGCCCACGCTCAATTCGCCAAGCGGGGCGATCATCATGGTATCCACCATGCTGCCGGTGGTGGTCAGCAGGTTTTGAAGCGCAATCGGGATCGCAATGACCGCCACACTGCGCAGAAATTCTTTCCAAGGGAAAGTGGATCGTTTCGAAGACATAAAGAAAGCTCCTTTAACGTACAATCTTGTCCAGTATAGCGGTACGTTCAAGGAGTGTCAATGCCTTCGGCAGGGGAAAATCCGAGCCGTACGAAAACGCACGGCTCGAAAAAGATTTATGCGGCGAACTGGCTGTTGTACAGTTTCGCGTAGAAGCCGCCTTTTTGAAGCAGTTCTTCATGAGTGCCCTGTTCCACCACATTGCCCGCGTTCATGACCAGAATCACGTCCGCGTTTTGGATGGTAGACAGCCGGTGGGCCACGATAAAACTGGTGCGTCCATGCATCAGCTTCTCAAAGGCACGCTGGATGCGTTGCTCCGTCCGGGTATCGATGGAGGAAGTGGCCTCGTCCAGAATCAGCATGGGCGGGATGGACAGCATGACGCGCGTAATGCACAAAAGCTGCTTTTCACCTTGGGAAAGACTGCCGCCGTCCTCGGTCAGCACGGTGTCATAACCGTTGGGCAGCCGTTGAATGAACCCGTGAGCGTGGGCAGCCTTGGCTGCGGCGACGATTTCTTCTTCCGTTGCGTCTTCCCGTCCCATACGGATATTGTCCCGCACAGTGCCGGTTTTCAACCAGGTATCCTGCAGTACCATGCCGAAGCTTTCACGCAGACTTTCCCGGGTAACGTCCACAATGCTTTGGCCGCTCAATACGATCTTGCCGTCGTTTACGTCATAGAAGCGCATCAACAGGTTGATCAGCGTTGTCTTGCCGCAGCCGGTGGGGCCGACGATAGCCACCCGCTGACCGGGAGCCACCTTCAAATTGAAATGGCGAATCAGCGGCTTTTCGGGAACATAGGAGAAGGAAACATCCTGAATCTCCACGGAACCTGTCACCGGTTCCAGCTTTTTGGCGGAAGGACTGTCGGGCGTTTCTTCGGGCGCGTCGATCAGCTCAAAGACCCGCTGGGCGCAGGCAAGCGCGCCCTGCAGTTCGGTCACAACGCCGGAAATTTCATTGAATGGTTTGGTGTACTGGTTGGCATAGCTCAGGAAAGCGGACAGGGAGCCGATGCTTAGTCCCACGCCGCCGGTGGCAATGGAAGTCAGTGCGCCTGCCACGCCGACACAGGCGTATACCAGCGAATTGACGAAACGGGTGGACGGATTGGTCAGGGAAGAAAAGAAAACAGCACGCAGGCTGGCCCCCCGCAGCCGCCCGTTGATCTCGTCAAAGTGCGTCTGCACCGGCTGCTCCATACCGAAAGCCCGAACCACCTTCTGCTGGGTGAGCATTTCGTCGATCAACGAAGTCTGTTCGCCGCGAATTTTCGTTTGCAGGGAGAACATTTTGTACGTGTTCTTGGCAATGAAGGAGGCAGCTACCAGCGAAAGGGGCGTAATGACCACCACAGCGGTAGCGATGATCCAGTTGACCGAGTACATAAAGCCCAGCGTGCCCAGGATGGTCAAAATGCCGGTAAAGAGCTGGGTAAAGCCCATCAGCAGGCCGTCGGCAAACTGATCCACGTCCGTAATGACACGGCTGACCACGTCGCCGGAAGCGTGACTATCCAGATAGGAAATGGGGAGCCGCTGCAAATGGCGGAAAGCGTCGTTACGGATATCCCGTACCGTGCAGTAGGTCAGCCGGTTATTGCAGGTGCCGGTGAAGAACTGAGCCGCCGCACCCAATGCAATCAAAATTCCAATGCGGACGAGCAGGGGAACCATAGCGGAAAATTTGACCGCTCCCTGACCGATCAGCAGGTCGATCACCTGTCCGGTCAGAATGGGAATGTACAGCGTCGCAGCAACGCTGACGGCCGACAAAAACAGCGAAACCCAAAGATATGCCTTATAACGTCCCACATACTCCAAAGCGCGGGAAAGCACAGCGGATTTGGCGCTATCGCGTTTCATGCGATCACCTCCTCAGGATATTGGGTGCGGTAAATTTCCTGATAAAGCGGGCAGGACTTCAGCAGTTCGGCATTGGTGCCGCAGCCCACCAGCCGCCCCTCATCCAGCACCAGAATTTGGTCGGCATAGCGGATGGAGCTGGGCCGCTGGGAAATGATGAACACGGTGGTCTCGCCGGGCAATTCCCGAATGGCCTTGCGCAGAGCTGCGTCTGTGGCGAAGTCCAGTGCGGAAGCGCTGTCGTCCAGAATCAGGATCTCCGGCTTCCGCACCAGCGCGCGGGCAATGGTCAGGCGCTGCTTTTGGCCGCCGGACAGATTGCGGCCGTTTTGTTCCAGCATTTCATCCAAACCAAGGGCTTTCCCTCGAACCACTTCTGCAGCCTGTGCGGTCTCCAACGCCTGCCAGAGTTCTTCGTCCGTGGCGCTCTGATCGCCCCAAAGCAGGTTTTCCCGAATCGTGCCCTGAAACAATGCGGCTTTCTGCGGCACAACGGCGATCCGTTGCCGTAGGGAAGCCATGCTCTGCTGACGAACGTCCACGCCGTCCACCCGGACGCTGCCGGAAGAAACGTCATAGAAACGGGGGATCAGTTGGATGAGCGTACTCTTGCCGGAGCCGGTGCCGCCAATCACACCGATGGTCTGGCCCTTCAGCGCGGTGAAGCTGACGTCCGTCAGCGAATCAGCGCCCGCTTCCGGGTAGCGGGTAAATACGCGGTCAAAGCTCACGCTTTCCCGGCAATCAGGGGCAGGCAGCACAGGCGTTGCAGGATCCTTCATGGTGGGTTCCAGTTTCAGAACGTTTTCTACCCGCGCAGCGCTGGCCATGGACTTGGTCATGGTGATAATCAGATTGGCCAGCTTGACAAGCTCCACCAGAATCTGGTTCAGATAGTTGACCAGAGCGACCATCTCGCCGGTTTGAAGCGCGCCCTCATTGACCTGTACAGCGCCGCTTTTCAGCAGAACGATCAGCGCCGCATTCACCAGAATGAAGGTCAGCGGGTTCATCAGGGCAGACAGACGTCCGACTCGCAGCTGCATCCGGGTCAGCTCGTCGTTATCAGCTTCATAGGCAGATGTTTCTTCCTTCTGCATCCGAAAGGCACGCAGCACGCGAACGCCGGTCACGTTTTCACGGGTATGCAGCAGCACCTTATCCAGCTGGCCCTGCACCTTCTGGTAGCGGGGCAGCGTCAGCTTGGTAATGCCCACCACTGTCAGGGTCAGAAGGGGGAGCAGCGCCAGAAAGATCAGCGCCGCCCGAGCGTTGACGGTAAAGGCCATGATCGTCGCGCCGAACACCACGAACGGGGAGCGCAGCAGCAGCCGCAGCACCATGTTCACGCCAGTCTGCATCTGGTTCACGTCCGTCGTCATACGGTTGATGAGCGTCGAAGCGCCGAGCCTGTCCAGATCAGCGTAGGCAAAGCGCTGGATATGGGCGAACAGCGAGGACTTGACATCGGCGGAGAAGCCGGTAGCCGCGCGGGCAGCGAAGTACTGCGCCGTAGCGGACGCGCCGAAGCCCAGCAGGCCAAGCCCGACCAGAATCAGACCCGTGCGGAGGACGTAACCGCTGTCCGAGGCCATGATGCCCTTGTCGATAATCGCCGCCATCAGCAAAGGAACGAAAAGCTCCAGCAGCGCTTCCAGCAGCTTAAACAGCGGGGCAAGGACGCACTCCTTTCGGTACGGTTTCAGAAAGGAAAACAGGGTTTTCATGAGTTCGTCTCCTTGTTATATATGGAAATGGGGAAATCAACGAATAACGACCTGCGTTCGGAACAGCTGACACGCTGGAAGTCCGGCTCCCAGCGCCCATAGGTCATAGGCACGTTCTTCCAGCTGAAACAGCGGGTGCGCTCGGTCGGCGTCAGCAGCCTTGGAAACGACGGGAATACGGCTGCGTTTCAGCTGGGAAAGCAGTTCTTTTTGGTTCCGACGAAACCCCAGCAAGCGAACAAACGCAGGCTCCGGGTAAGCCTGAAGCAGGGCGTTGTCCATAAATAGCATCGTCTGGGTCAAAAGTCGGTTCAGCCGCGTCAGAGAATAGCGGCGGGTTTTGACCCGTTCCAATAAGGCCTTTCGGGACGTGGTTTCCTTCGCGGCGAATAGCAGGCGGTTTTCCAGACCTTCCGTGCAGTAGGCATAGCCGCGCAGCTCTTCCGGGGTCATGTTTCGCAATTGGAACAGAAGGGCTTGATCCAGTGCAGTGGGAGGACAAATGGGGGAACGGGGCAGTTCGTAGCCGCAGGCCGCCTTCGCAGCAGTCCAATCTTCTGCTAGAATGCTGGCCCTTACCGCTTTGGCAGACGGGAACTCTCCGATGGAAAGGGTGTCTGCGTGATAGTCCCCCTTTCGTCGGATGGGAAGCGGCTGCATAGCGCTTCCAATCCGACGAAGGGCCCGAAGATAGCAAAGCGCCAGAATATTGTTCGGCCGATGAAATGCCTCTTTTGCCTCTGGAAACCGCTCCTCCAACGTCTTTCCCTGTGACGCAGCGTGAGAAAGGCCGGCTGCAAGGTAAGATCGGAGCCGACTCTGAAACGCTTCGTCCGGTTCTTCCAGTAATTCCGCCGCCGGTTTCAGCACGGACAGTTCATCCTCTGTGCCGAAGGAAAGATAATCTACAAATCCCAGCCGTTCCAGGATGGAAACGCCGCCCAGCGCGAAATGCTCCGCGTCCCGGACGGCAAACGCTGTCGGCAGTTCCAGTACCAGATCAGCTCCGTTTTCCAGCGCCGCAGCCGCGCGGGTGCTCGGAGAAAATAGAGCGGGCAGTCCGCGCTGCGTAAAGCAGCCGCTCATCAGACAGACGATCGCCGCGTCCGGGAAAATGCGGCGTATCTCCGCAAACTGGTGTGCATGGCCCCGGTGAAAGGGGTCGTACTCACAGATAATGCCAATGGTCGTCAAAGCAAAGCTCCTTCCATCGACTGCAGCAGCGGGACAGAATTGAGGAAAAGAGAAACAGAAGCATTCTAGCATATTCACCGGGAGATATCAACACAAGAGAGGCTTTCAAAAGGGTGAATCCAGTCGTGTACATGAAGAAAGTTATTTCTCGCCACAACCCTTATACTTTTTAAAAAGGAAAAAGTCCCTGAAAGGGTTCCTTTTCCTGTCAAAACGGTGTATACTATTGTAGATTTATGAATACCTGCACGTAAGCTGTATGGTAAGCACATAAGGGAGGAAAGTATCATGTCTGCGATTGATAAAATCAAAGCCAAAGCCAAGAGTAAGGTCATGCATATCGTTCTGCCGGAGGGCACCGAGCCCCGTACCGTTCAGGCGACCCGGAAGATCACCGATCAGGGCATTGCGAAGGTCACTCTGCTGGGCAATCCCGACGAAGTAAAGAAGGTTGCCGCCGAAACCGGCACCGATCTGACCGGCGTGGAGATCATCGACCCCAAGACCAGCGAGAAGTCCGCTGCCTACGCCAGCCTGCTGTATGAACTGCGCAAGGCCAAGGGCATGACCCCCGAACAGGCCGCTGAACTGGTGACCGGCAATACGCTGTACTTCGGCGCTGTGATGCTCAAGGCGGGCGATGCGGACGGCATGGTGGCCGGCGCGATCAACTCCACCGGCAATGTGCTGCGTCCGGCATTGCAGATCATCAAGACGGCCCCCGGCATCAAGGTAGTTTCCAGCTGCTTTATCATGGAGATTCCCGATCACAAGTGGGGCGACGACGGCGTGATGATCTTCGGCGACTGCGCTGTGATCCCCAATCCCACGGCAGAAGAACTGGCCGCCATCGCGATCGCCAGCGCCGCTTCCGGCAAGCAGCTGGTGGATATCGACCCCCGTGTGGCCATGCTTTCCTTCTCTACCAAGGGCAGCGCCAAACATGACAACGTGACCAAGGTGCAGGAAGCCACCAAACTGGCCCATGAGCTGGCTCCCGAACTCAAGCTGGACGGCGAGCTGCAGGCAGACGCCGCTCTGGTGGAAAGCGTTGGTCAGCTGAAGGCTCCCGGCAGCACCGTAGCGGGTCATGCCAACACTCTGATCTTCCCCGATCTGCAGGCGGGCAACATCGGTTACAAGCTGGTGCAGCGTCTGGCTGGTGCGGAAGCCATCGGCCCCATCATTCAGGGTCTGGCCAAGCCTGTCAGCGACCTGAGCCGCGGCTGCTCCGTGGATGATATCGTCAGCGTTGTGGCCATTACCGCCGTAAAGGCGCAGGCGTAAGCGAAAAGAGAAGGAGTACGCACCATGAAAATTTTGATTTTGAACGCCGGTTCCTCCTCCCTGAAATATCAGCTGATCGACATGGACGGCGAAAAACTGTTGGCTAAAGGACTGGTGGAGCGTATCGGCATCGAGGGCAGCCACATCAACCAGAAAGCCAACGGGCAGGTCTTTGACGCGACTGCTCCCATGGCCAACCACACCGAGGGCATCCAATGGATGCTGAAGGCGCTGCTGGATCCTGAAAAGGGCGCGTTGAAGAGCATGGACGAGATCGGCGCTGTGGGCCACCGCGTTCTGCATGGCGGCGAGCGCTTCACCGCCAGCGTTCTCGTGAACGACGAAGTCAAGGAGGCCATCAAGGCGAATATCCCGCTAGGCCCCCTGCACAATCCCGCCAACCTGATGGGCATCGAAGCCTGCGAAAAGGTCATGCCCGGCACGCCTAACGTGGCCGTGTTCGATACCGCGTTCCATCAGACCATGCCTCCCAAGGCTTACCTGTACGGCGTTCCCATGGAGTACTATGAGAAGCTGCATGTGCGCCGCTACGGTTTCCACGGCACCAGCCACCGCTACGTGAGCAAGCGCGTATGCGAGTTCCTGGGCGTGAACCGCGCCAAGACCCGCGTCATTACCTGCCATCTGGGCAACGGCTCCAGCATGTGTGCCGTCGAAAACGGCAAGTGCATCGACACCAGCATGGGCATTACGCCTTTGGAAGGCGTTATCATGGGAACCCGCTCCGGCAGCATGGATCCCGCCGTGGTGCAGTACATCTGCAACAACGAGCACATCAGCGTGGATGAAATGCTGACCATCTGCAATAAGAAGAGCGGCCTGCTGGGCATCAGCGGCCTGAGCAGCGACATGCGCGACATCGACAAGGCCGCTGACGAGGGCAACGAGCGCGCCAATATCGCCCGTGACATGCTGGTGTATGGCATCCGCAAGTACATCGGTTCCTATGCCGCCGCCATGAATGGCGTGGACGTGATCGTCTTCACGGCCGGCATCGGCGAAAACAACTGTGCGCTGCGTGAGCGCGTCATGCAGGGCTTCGAGTATCTGGGTGCCAAGCTGGATCCCGTCAAGAACGCCGGCTGCCGCGAGGAAGCCGTTATCTCTACGGATGACAGCAAGGTGAAAATTTGTGTGATCCCCACCGACGAGGAAATCGTCATTGCCCGCGACACGCTCTGCATCGTCACCGGCAAGCCCATCGAATAAGCAGGGGCTGAGCCCTGCCCCGGTTCGCGTTTGAGTTGGGAGTCTGCTCCTGCTTTCGAATGCATGGAACGGGCAGGGTTTCAGCGCAATGCACGGAATTGAACGAGCCGCAGCATGAATGAGCCGCGGCTCGTTTTTTCTACCACCTTTTTGACGGAGGAGCCTATGCAGCTTCATCTTCTCTATCATCCGATCACGTCTACGCCGCTTCGGCAATCGGCACGGCATTGGGAGGTCAGCCCTTCCGAACCGCTGCAGCCCTACCTTCGCTGTTTCTGGGGGCCGGTGAAGGAGGGCATTGCCGAGAAAGTGGGGGAACTGGTGATCCCGGACACCTGCATGGATCTGATTTTCGAAAAAGACAGTCTGACCGGCAAAAGGACGGTGCATTTTTGTACACTCAATGATGAAGCCTTCGTATCGAATCCTTCTGGAACCATTGTTAAAGAGCGATTCGGGATTCGAATGTACCCATGGACGGTGGCGCTCCTGACAAAGCGTCCGCTGAACGGCACGAAGAACGGCTGTTGCGAGGGGGAAGACTTTTTTCCGGCTTTGACGAAGGCTGTACTGGCAATGCTGGAGGAAACTACTTCTTTTTCGGCGCGCTGTATTCTGGCGGAGAGCATCATTTATGAAGCGTTATGGCAGAAAAGTGGCTCGCCGGACTGTTTGAACGTATTGGACGGTTTTATCCGCCGGGAAGGACGATGGAGCGTAAAAGAAGCCGCGCAAAGTATCTGCGTCAGTTCACGCCAGCTGGAACGGCTATTTGCTTCCCATTTTGGAGTAACGCCCAAAACCATGATGAAATTGCTGCGCTATCAGTGCCTTTGGCAAAGTGCCGTCCATGATCCCACTTTCCGTCCGGCAGACGCGGCTCTGCGATTCGGCTATACCGATCAGGCTCATATGGCGAACGAATTTCGCCTTTATCACACCATGCCGCTGAAACAGGCACTGGAAATGGCTCGCGATCCTGTCGTGTTTTTACAAGAATAGTCATCAGGCAGGATGCTAAAATCCTTTCGAGACTGAAAAGCAGTCGGGAAAGGATGACGAAAATGAAAACGCTTACGGAAGAAATGCAGTGCCGTATCCGTCGCTGGATTGAGCGCAACGCGCGTCCGCTGGAATGGGCGCTGTATCGGCAAAAATTTGAAAACGGCTCCGAAAGTGCCGTGCTGGAAGCACTGTCTGCCTATCAAAACCCTGACGGCGGCTTTGGTTATGCGTTGGAGCCAGACGACTGGAACCAAAACTCTACGCTAAATGCGACGCTCTATGCCATGCAGCTGATGCTGAACATCGGCGTTACGCAGCATCCTTTGATGGAAGGGGCTCTGCGCTTTCTTCGCTCCGAAGCCTGTTTTCGGAATGGAGAATGGCAGTTCTGCACTCCCAGCAGCCGCGACTATCCTCATGCGCCATGGTGGGGCATGACAGAAGAAGAAGCAAGAGAAGAAAATGCCGGAGTATCAAACAAGGTTGCCGGGCTGATCCTTACATTATGTCAGCCGGAAGACAGCCTTTATCAGACAGCCCTCGAAGTAGCCAAGCGCAGCTTTCCGCAATTCATGCAGGAACCGCCAAAGGGGGAAAATGGTGTTGCAGGATATGCGCTGCTTCTTCCGCACTGGATCCGGCTTGGTATTGCCCCAGAACCAGAAAAGGCCGTCAAGCGGATGCTGGAAATAGGCAACGCTGCGATTGAGCGCGATCCAGCCAAATGGGGAGACTATGTTCCACGGCCTTCCGGTTCCATTCCTACCCCGGAAAGTCCCTTGTATCCCATGAACTGCGAAATCGTGGAAACGGAACTGGATCATGTTGTCGATACGCTTTCGAAGGACGGTTCTTGGGAACCGAACTGGACATGGTATAACACTATCGAATGCTATCCCGATGCCTATGCCATCAGCAGAAATTGGTGGCGCAGCATCAAAGCTATCGAATATTTGAGCTTTCTCAAGGCTTTTGGCCGTCTGGAAGGGAAGAACAGTCAAAACAAATTTCCTGCTTGACTTTCTGCCGGTTCTTTTCTATAATGGGCACACAGGCCACGAAGGGAACCAGTACCCTGCGCAAGCCCCGCGTTCAGAGAGCCGCCGGATGGTGCAAGGCGGATGCGGTCAGCAGGCGAATACATCCCGGAGCCCAGCCGTGAAGTTACAGTAGCGGACTGCCGGTACGCCGGTTACAGCGTAAAACGATAGCGATATGCCGTCGTCAGAGAACAAACGGAAGTGGTACCGCGATTTATCTCGCCTTCCTCCCAAGTGGGAGGAAGGCGAATTTTCGTTTCAGTAGATAATTCCGTTATCAAACGGCGGTTCAAAGGAGAGTGACTGTCATGCTGCCAGAGGGATTGCAGTTTGCGTCCCGGTTCGATCATGTGACCGGCAGTGCCATTCGGGAAATCTTCAAGGTACTGACGAGACCCAACATGATCTCTTTTGCGGGCGGAAGTCCGTCTGCTGAAGCCCTTCCCGATAGGGAATGTGCCGAGATCGCCCGTCAGGTGCTGCTGGACGACGGCAAGCGTATCCTGCAGTACGGCGCTACGGAAGGGTATCCGCCTTTTGTAGAGAGCTTGATTTCCTATCTGAAGAAGCATTATGGCTTCGAGGCAACCCCGGCCACAGTGCTTCCCACCACGGGCAGCACCTCCTGCATGGATCTTCTGTGCAAGGCGTTCATCAATCCGGGCGATACTGTTCTGGTGGAAAGCCCCACTTTTCTTGGCAACATGCAGACGCTTCGGCTATATGAAGCCAATCTGGTTTCCATCCCCAGCGACGATGACGGTGTACGGATCGACGCACTGGAAGAAGCCGCAAAACGGCATCACCCTAAACTTTTCTATGTGATTCCCTGCTTCCAGAATCCCTCCGGGCGGACGCTTTCGCTGGAACGCCGTCAACAAATTGCGGAACTGGCGGCAAAGTATCATTTTCTGGTCATGGAGGACGACCCCTACCGTGATCTGCGGTACGCAGGAGAGCAGCTTCCCACCATCAAGAGTTTTGATAACGATGGCTATGTAGCCTATTGTGGCAGCTTCTCCAAGATCGTCAGCCCCGGACTGCGGCTTGGCTATATTTATGGGCAAGAAGATGTGGTGCGTAAATGTGCTATCGGCAAGCAGGGTTCCGACCTGCACACTTCCAATCTGACGCAGGCGGTAGTGGATCGTTTTCTGCGACAAGGCTTGTTGGAGCCTCATATTCAGGCGATCCTTCCCGGATATCGGGACAAGCTGAACGCCATGGCGGACGAGTTGGAACATTTCCCGGCTGGAACGAAGTTCAGCCGTCCCGAGGGAGGACTGTTCCTGTTTGCAGAGCTGCCCGAAGCGCTAAACGTGACGGAACTGTTCCAACAGGCCGTAGAGCGCGGCGTTGCCTATGTGCCCGGCTCGTTCTTCTACCCGGAAGGCGGCCATCACAATACTTTGCGGCTCAATTTCTCCAATTCGACGCTGGAGCAGATTCATCAGGGAATGACGATCCTGCGGGAGCTTTTTAACGAAGCATTGCAGCATTAAAAATATTACAGCCAAAATAGAAAGGAAGGAACCACTCATGCAGCATATTCTGGACATTTTGAAAGAACGCGGTTTTCTGGCACAGATCACCTTCGAGGAAGATCTCTACAAAGCCCTCGAAAAAGAGCCCATGACCTTCTATCTCGGCATTGATCCCACGGCGGACAGTCTGCACGTTGGTCATTTTATTCCGATCATCGCCGCCAGCCACCTGCAGAAGGCCGGTCATCGGCCAATCATCCTCTGCGGCGGCGGTACGGCCATGATCGGCGACCCCAGCGGCAAGAGCGATCTTCGCAAGATGATGACCAAAGAGACCATTGCCGGGAATGTGGTGGCCATTCAGAAGCAGTTGACCCGGTTCATGGACTTCGGCGAAGGCAAGGCTATGATGGTCAACAACGGAGACTGGCTGCTGAACCTGAACTACATCGACTTTCTGCGCGAGGTAGGCGCGTTGTTCAGCGTTAACCGCATGTTGACCGCTGAGTGCTACAAGCGCCGTCTGGAAACGGGCCTGACCTTCCTGGAATTCAACTATATGCTGATGCAGAGCTACGATTTCCTGCAGCTGTTCCAGAAGTACAACTGCCGTCTGCAGATCGGCGGAGACGATCAGTGGAGCAACATGCTTTCCGGTGCCGATTTGATCCGCCGCAAAGAGCAGCAGGATGCCTTCGCCCTGACCTGCAAACTGATTATGACCCACGACGGAAAGAAGATGGGCAAAACCGAGAAGGGCGCGCTGTGGCTGGATCCTGCTCGGACTTCCCCCTACGACTTCTATCAGTACTGGCGCAACGTGGCTGACGCGGACGTGGAACGCTTCCTGGGTCTGCTGACTTTCCTGCCCATGGACGAGGTTCGCCGCCTGGGTGCGCTGAAGGATGCACAGATCAACGAAGCCAAGCGGGTGCTGGCCTTTGAGATTACCAAGCTGGTGCATGGTGAAGAAGAAGCCATGAAGGCTCAGGACGCTGCACAGGCGCTGTTTGCGGGTGGTGGCAGCAGTGAAAACGTGCCCACCTACGAAGTCAACGCCGCCATGCTGGCGGAAGACAGCCGGTTGACCAGCCTGCTGGCGATGTGCGGTCTGTGCGCCAGCCGCGGCGAAGCCCGCAAGATGGTGCAGGCAGGTGCGGTTCTGGTCGGTGAAAATAAAGTGACCGATATCGATGCCTGCATTGACGCAAGCCAGATCGGCACGGACGGGCTTCTGTTGCGGAAGGGCAAGAAGAACTATTGCCGTCTGATCCTGAAATAATATGAACGGCTATAAGACGCTTCTGCAGGAAGCGAACGACGAATATATCGTCAACAAAAGCCGTTTCATTGGCAGCGCCGCCCCGGTGGAAACGCCGGAGCAGGCGCTGGCCTTTCTAGACAAAATCCGCCAGCAGTACAAGGACGCTACTCATAACTGCTATGCCTACATCATCGGCAAAAACGCCGGGATCATGCGCTACAGCGACGACGGCGAACCGGGCGGAACGGCGGGAATGCCGATCATCGAGGTCATGAAAGCTCGTGGTGTGGTGGACTGCGCCGTAGTCGTGACCCGCTATTTCGGCGGGATCCTGCTGGGAGCGGGCGGACTGGTGCGGGCCTATTCTCACACCTGCGCTCTGGCGCTGAATGCCGCCAAGGTCTGCGAAATGCATCCTACAGTGCGCTATATGGCAGAAGTGGCCTACCCCTTATGGGATCGGGTGCAGCACCAGTTGAAAAGTCTTCCCGTCCGACTGGAAAATCCGGAATTTACCGCCGCCGTGGCGTTTGAGTTGGTAATGAAAGAGACGGACGAGGCAAAAGTCCGGGAAGAACTGACCCGCGTGACCGATGGTCGCATGGAATGGCTGAAAACGGAAGAAACCTATTCTCCGTGGGAGGAAGAAAACAGCGATGGACTTGTTTGACGTTATTGGGCCTGTGATGGTCGGCCCCAGTTCGTCTCATACGGCTGGCGCGGCCCGGATCGGGAAGATCACACGGCGTCTGCTGGGCTGCAGGCCGGTTTGTGCCAAAATCGGGCTATACGGTTCCTTTCAGAAAACCTATCTGGGCCACGGCACGGATAAAGCCCTGATCGGCGGTCTGCTGGGGATGAACGTGGACGATCTTCGCCTGCGGAACAGTCTGGAAATCGCCCGGCAAGAGGGGCTGGAGTATTCGTTCTATCCTGCCGAGCTGCGCCACGCCCATCCCAATACCGTCATACTGGACGTGGACGGGGAAGACGGGCGGCATTTGACCGTTCAGGCTTCGTCTGTCGGCGGTGGGGAAATTCGCGTCAATGCCATTGACGGACTGGAAGCCGGTTTTTCCGGCCATGAAAACACCATTGTCCTGACCTATGCAGATACACGGGGTATGATCGCCGCCATCAGTAAGCAGGTATCAGAGGCTCATCTGAACATCGCCACCATGCGCGTCTTCCGGGATACCCAGGGCGGCAAGGCCATTATGGCCCTTGAACTGGACGGCGAAGCGCCGGATGAGCTGCTGCAGGCGCTTGCACAGCTTCGGGACGTATATCGGGTAGCCTATTTGCCCGCTGCGGAGGAAAATGCGTCATGCGAACAATAAAGGAACTTCTGGAAGCCGCCGAAAAAGAGAAAATATCTCTTGGAGAAATTTCTCTGCGGTGGCAGGCGGAAAAAAGCCATGAAACCTTGGAGTCGGTGCGGGCTAAAATGGGGGAACGGCTGCAGATCATGCGCCTCAGCGTTCAGGACGGCTGCTCGCCGGAACTGCGTTCCGCTTCTGGGCGGGTAGGCGGTCAAGCCGCCAAGATGGTGCGGGCGGAGCAGATGGGCCGCTTCGGCGTGGTCAGTAAGGCGTGCGCCTATGCGATGGCTGTTGCGGAAAGCAATGCCTGCATGGGAAAAATCGTGGCAGCTCCCACGGCTGGCAGCTGCGGGATCCTGCCGGGAGCCCTGCTGGCCGTGCAGGAAGAAGAACATTTTTCAGAGGACGAATTGATCTCCGCTCTGTTTGCCGCTGCTGGAATCGGGCGTGTGATCGCTCTGGAAGCGACCATCAGCGGCGCGGAAGGCGGCTGTCAGGCGGAATGCGGAGCCGCAGCAGCGATGGCGGCAGCGGCTCTGACGCAGTTATACGGCGGAACGCCAAAGCAAGCCTGCGACGCCTGTTCTTTTGCGCTGATGAATATGCTCGGTCTGGTATGCGACCCGGTCTGCGGGCTGGTGGAGATTCCCTGCGTCTACCGCAATGTAGGCGGAGTGTCCCAAGCCTTTGCTGCGGCGCAGCTGGCGTTGAGCGGCGTAAGTTGTCCCATTCCTGGCGATGAGGTCATTCTGACCATGAAGGACGTAGGGGACGCGCTGCCTGCCAGCCTGCGGGAAACAGGAGAGGGCGGCTGCGCCGGTTGCCGCAGTATGCAAATAAAAAATCCCTGACGATCAGTCGTCAGGAAAATGTTTACAGCGAGTGCAGAAATTCGAGCAACGCTTGGCTGCTTCCGGCATAGGTCAGAATGTATCGCTGTCCATACCAGAATATCTGCCCATACGGGCCGGGCTCGACCATCCCGGCCAAATATTCTGCCCGGTTGCTGTCGTCAAAATAAACCAGCACCTCGTCGCCACTTTCGGTATTGAGTGCTTTCCAGCGGGAGTTTTCCCCGATAGCGACAGGCGTTCCATCAGAAACCTCTGAAAGAGAAACCGAAAAACCGCCATTTTCAAACGCTTGCATGATCTGGGCATAGGGCTCTTTAAGCGCCGTCGCACGAAAGCAGCCCGTCAGCAGACCAAGGCAAAGAACCAAAAGAAACGGCAGGAAAACCGATTTGACGCGCTTCATCAGAGCGTCTCCTTTCAGAAGAAAATGAAGAATAAACAGGAGGAAGAACTTATGCGCTGCGGTTGTCCCCATTGCGAGGCCTATATGATCCAATCAGAAACGGACGGACAGGCTTGTGTCTGCCCGGAATGCGGCTATCGTTGCAACGCCTGTCTGGGCACTGCCTCCATGATTACCCGGGAGCAGTTGGAAAAACTGAAAAACACCGATTGGTTCACGCCTCAGTTCGACCGGCCTCTCAACGATGAAGAAGCGGAAGAATCAGAAGTTGATCACCCCTAAGTGCTCCAGCAGAATTTTCAGGCCGATCAGTACCAGCACCACACCGCCGGTAATTTCGGCCTTTTTTTCGTACTTGGTGCCAAAACGGTTGCCAATGGCAACGCCGATCCAGCTCAGACAGAAGGTCGTCAGACCGATGACGGTGATAGCAGGAACGATCGGCGTCTGCAGAACGGCAAAAGTGATGCCGATGGCCAAAGCGTCAATACTGGTAGCCACGGCCAGCAGAAAAAGTTCTTTCAGATCCAATTTGGGTTCTTCCAGCTTTTCGTTTTTTTCATCGTCCTTTTCGTGAGTGGCGTCCCAAATCATCTTAATGCCGATATAGGCCAGCAGTGCAAAAGCGACCCAGTGATCCACCGGCTTGATGTACTGCTCGAACTGAGTTCCGAGAAACCAGCCGATCAGGGGCATGATCGCCTGAAAACCGCCAAAAAACAGGGAAATGACGAATGCGTGCTTATGATTCAGCTTCCGCATGGAAAGCCCCTTGCACATGGAAACTGCAAAAGCGTCCATCGAAAGGGCCACGCCGATCAGGAAAAGTTCTACCACCATCCAGAATCCACTCCGTTTCAAAAAGAGGGCGTGAAGCCCTCTTTTTTGTCATGAAATTGATTATAGGTTTCCAAATCCGATTTGTCAAGATTTACCATTGATGACTTCCGACTACGTGAACGCGCATCAGGTTTGTGGTGCCGCTGATCCCCAAGGGAACGCCCGCCGTCATGACGATCAAATCATCCTTTTGCAGAAGCCCGGCATCCATGCCCGCATCTACGGCACGTTCGAAAAGCTCATCCGTATCGGTGACTTCTTCAATCAGCAGCGGAGTGATCCCCCAGCTCAAGCTCAATTGTCGAACCACACGTTCGACAGGCGCACAGGCAATGATAGGACAGCTGGGCCGGAAGCGGGAGAGCATTTTCGCTGTAAAGCCTGTCTTCGTGACCGTCACAATGGCTTTGGCGTTCAGATCCTGCGCAGAAGTGCAGCTGGCGTGTGAAATGGCGTTGGTGATGTTCGCGCTGGGCCGCGGCGCGCTGTCCTTGAAGCGCTGCACATAGTCGATGCTGGCTTCCGCAACCTGCGCGATCCTCGCCATAGTGCGTACGGCCTCCACCGGGTATAGGCCAGCAGCCGTCTCGCCGGAAAGCATGATGGAACCTGTTCCGTCGTAGATCGCGTTGGCCACATCAGTGGCTTCGGCCCGGGTGGGTCGAGGATTTTTGATCATGCTGTCCAGCATTTGCGTTGCAGTGATGATCTGTCTGCCCCGGGAATAAGCCTTGCGGATGATCATCTTCTGGATGATAGGAATCTGCTCCAGCGGAATTTCTACACCCAAATCGCCGCGCGCCACCATCACGCCGTCGCTGACCGCCAGAATGCTGTCGATATTCTGAACGCCCTGCATGTTCTCGATCTTGGCAATGATGGAAATTCCTTTCCCGCCATTATCATTCAATAGCTTACGGATGGAAAGAATATCTTCCTCTGTCCGCGTAAAGGAAGCTGCAATAAAGTCTACGTCCTGCTGAATGCCGAATAGAATGTCATCACGGTCCTTCTGGCTGATAAAAGGCATGCTCAGGTTCGCGTCCGGCACATTGATGCCCTTTCGATCAGAAACCACACCGTCGTTATTGACGCGGCAGCAAATTTCCTTTTGAGTGACGCTCTCCACCGTCAGCCCCACCAGGCCGTCGTCGATCAAAATCGTTGTGCCGGGCTGCACGTCGGCGGGAAGATTAGCGTAGGTAATGGAGACACGTTCATTGTCGCCTTCTACTTCATCCGTGCACAGGGTGAAGAATTGTCCCTTATGCAATGTCACGCGATGTTCCCGGAAGGTCTTCAAGCGGATTTCCGGCCCCTTGGTATCCAGCATGATACCGATGGGCGTATGAAGTTCTTGGCTCAAGGCGCGAACACGACGAATATTCCTGGCATGGCCTTCATAAGAGCCATGGGAGAAATTCAAACGGACCACGTTCATCCCTGAGAGAATCATCTCCCGGAGAACCGCGTCGTCTTCCGTAGCCGGGCCAAGGGTGCAGACGATTTTCGTTTTGCGAAGTGCCGCCAAATTCAATTCCTCCTTATTTTGATTCGTTCTGATTCAGCTTGCCGGTCAGCAAACAGGGAAGGGCCGCCAGAATTACGCATACGGCGGCCATCAACCCATAATCCCGCGCCATAGAAGGCGTGCCGATCGTCAGCCGTCCGTCCAGCGAAAACTCCAATGCGGCGATCAGTCCCAAGCAAAGAACAAAAACCGGCCAGACAAACCACGGCATATGTAGGCCTGCTTGCCGATAGCAGCGTGAAAGGTCGATCAGCACCCACAAAAGGACGATTCCGGCAGCCACCTGACCAATTCGCAGAAAAATGAAGAGCATATGTCCATCATCCCGGAGACTTTCCCAAAAAATCTGCATGGATGCAAAAATCGACCAGAAACGGAGCGCCAAAATTCCTTCCGTCTTCGATTTGCGCCGGGAAAGCAGCATAACGAGAAACAATATGACGCACGCAAGGCATTGCAGCCGGTAAACGATCAGGCGATACTCCACGTTCACTCCCAGCTTTTGTTCCAGAACCAGAAATGGGAATGCCGACGTGAGGAAACCCGCATCGATCACCTTGCCGATGCCAAGCTCCGTCCGGCCTTCGCCTGCATATAACATGGAAAACAGCAGTGCCGAAGAAAGGCTGACGCAGTCCCACAGGGAGCGGAAAGAGCAACGCTGCATTTTCGCCGTCAGCCATGCCGCCAGCAGCAGCGCGGGAATCACGCCCCAGATCGAATACCCGCCATCCCAAATACAGAGCATGAGCCACGGGTTTTCGTAGGTGTCACAGAAAAGATTCAGCTGAAAAACGCAGTACAGAAGCCGGGAAAAGACCAGCGACAGGGGAATGGCCAACAGTCCAAAGACCGTCACCGTTCCTTTGGAAAAAGAACGCTTCGGAGCCGTCAGCAGCATGGCGATCAGCATACAGCCGACACCCGCGGCGGCAAACAGTCCATAGGGGAATACACTCATTTTGGTTCCTTACTCGCCAATGGCGCTTGCAAAATAAATAATGTCGGAAACACTGCGTTCCTTGTTCTCCTTGGCGGAATAAATTTCATTATGGAACACCAGCGTGGCGCTGTTGCCGCCGTCCAGATTGTAGGCCTGCTGACAGCCGATATCGCCCATGATCGTCGCGAGCTGCTCCATGGTCACGCCTACCGTATCGGAGGTACGTCCATTGACGACAACAACCGCGTAGGTCAGCGGGCCGATCTGGCCGATCGCCGCACGAGGATTGGGCTGGGTAGGATCGAAGGCGTATTGGTCGTAGGTATCAGCGCCTTGAACTTCTCCGTCAACGACCAGCGCAGGCCCGAAGAAAAAGCAGTTAACGATCTCATGTTCGTTCTGCAGTGTGGAAATGCCATTCTGCTGGTTTTCTTTGCCTCGTGGAAGAATATGAAAATCACCCATTTCGTCGATCACCAGCAGGTCGTAATTATTGGAAACTTTCTCGCGGAATACTTCTTTTTGACGAACCATATAGCCGCCTTTTTTCTCGGAGTTGGAGTAGAAGTCTCCATTGACGGCCACAATGCCGTTATAATTGGCGGTGATGCGGGTGATGAGGTTCGTATTGGAAGATTTCAGTTTACTGCCCGCCACAGCAGTACGAATCTGGGACGGCGTTGCAATACGCACATAGGCAATAAAAACGTCGCTGTCGTACAGCCGCTTTTTTTCCATTTCAACAATAATGGAATCATCACGGTAGCTGTCTTCGGTGAAATTGGCTTCCAAGGGCGCGCTTCCGGGGGTGAAAAGGCCGCTATCCAGCGCCTTGATATTGGCGGCGGGCAGAACGTCGCTCAAAGCCGCATTCGCCAGCACAGCGCGAGGCTTCAGCACCTCTCGTGCTGATTCTTCTTCGTCTTCTTCCTGTTCCCACAGAGCGTCTTCATAGCGGGAAAGCGCTTCATCCGTCACTGCGCCAGAAGGAACCAGAACCGTCAGGGAAACGACCATCAGAACCAGCAGCGCCGTCAGCAGGGTCAATTTCGTTTTGGACATCAAAAAATCTTCCTTTCCGGAGGGGCACTTTTGTATCCTCCAAACCGCGCAAAATCGCGCAGTTTCATTATACAATAGCCTCATGCAAGCCGCAAGGAAGAATTCAGTTAAGAAAATTGCAGTTTTTTCAGTTTTTTGTAAATTTTGGGTCGTTTCCCTTTCGAAAGGGATTATTTCTTTTCGGCAGAAAGCAGATGATATACCACGGCAACTTCCGCTTCCAGGGTCTGTGCCGTCTGTTCGTAGACGGCGTCATCGCCGCCGAACGGATCTGGAATCGTAGCAGAAAAAGTACACACTCGATCAGTATAGAGCGGAAACCGTATGCGCAGTGCGTCCGCATGGGCTTCGTTCATACAGACGATCAGACAAGCATTGCTCACCAAGGCCTCCGTGACGGGCTGGGCCCGATGCTCCTGCAAATTCAATCCACGGCGTTCCATAGCCCGGAGCGCCCCATTGGAGGCTGGTTCCCCGGAAAAAGCCTGCAAACCAGCTGAAACCGCATGGTATTTTCCGTCTCCCTGCCGCTCGCAGAAAGCATTGAACAGACAGGCGGCCATAGGACTGCGGCAGGTATTCCCTGTGCAGACAAACAAAACCGTCTTCATGGCTTATTCTTCTTCCTCAACGTCCGCATCAATTTCCGTAAAGGCCGCGGCACGGCTCAAACGGTTCATGATAGCCAGACCGATACCATCCGTGGTCAATACTTCACTGAAAAGAACGGGAATATGGTCGTCGTCCGCCTGACGAAGCAGCTTGAACAGCAGATGTGCCATTTTCTCCGGCGTTTCCCGGCTGCCGATGGAAACCGCATCCAGCCCCTTATAAGCGCTCAAATGTTCCTCAAAGGCAAAAATGCGAACCGCCTGTCCGTTTTGCAGCGTTTCTTCCGCATGGCGGCGAATGCAGCGCTCCACGTGCTCCGGCGTACCTTTCACCATGGTCAGCTTGCCGGAAGGCGCGTAATGCCGGTAACGCATTCCGGGAGAAAGCGCTTTTTCACCCTCCCGAAGAGGACGAAGGACGCTGTCAGCCACTTTGACTTCCTTCAGGACAGTCAGCAGCATTTCCGGGGTAACGCCGCCGGGCCGCAACACAGTCGGAATGGGGGAGGTCAGGTCGATGACGGTGCTTTCCAGCCCTACCTGACATTCTCCGCCGTCCAAGATCAGCGGCAGCTTGCCATGGAGATCATCCATCACATGCTGGGCCGTGGTGGGGCTGGGTTTGCCGCTGGTGTTGGCGCTGGGAGCGGCAACAGGAACACCGCACACTTCCAGCAGCCGGTGTGCCACAGGATGGGAAGGAATGCGGATAGCGACGCTGGGCAAGCCAGCCGTTACCACGTCAGAAATGCAGCTCTTTCGCTTCATGAGCATGGTCAGCGGCCCAGGGCAAAAGGCTTTCATTAAAGTCCTAGCCGTTTCTGTCACCTCGCACAGGGGTTCCGCTTCCTCGGGGCGGGAAACGTGTACGATCAGCGGATTATCCGCCGGACGGCCCTTTGCCGCAAAAATGGAACGAACGGCCGCCTCGTCAAAGGCGTTTGCCCCAAGACCGTAGACGGTCTCAGTAGGTATCCCGACCAGCTGTCCCTCTCGAAGCAGCTGCGCCGCTTCCTGAATCGCTTCTTCCGAAGCGGGTAAAATCTTCGTTTCCATGGCTTATTCCTGCTCTCCCAGTTCTTTCAGTTTTTCCGCCTGTTCGGCCAACAGCAATGCATCGATGATCTCATCCAGATCGCCGTCCATGATCTCGTCGATACGGTACAGCGTCAGGCCGATTCGATGATCCGTTCCCCGTCCCTGCGGGAAATTATAAGTGCGGATTCGTTCGCTTCGATCGCCTGTGCCAACCTGTCCCCGGCGGGCGGCGGCATAGGCGCTGTCCTTTTCTTCCCGGAGCTTGTCATACAGCCGGCTTTTCAATACCCGCATGGCCTTATCGCGATTTTTGATCTGGCTCTTTTCATCCTGACAAGTCACGACCAGTCCGGTAGGCAGATGAGTGATACGGACGGCGCTGTCCGTCGTGTTGACGCACTGACCGCCGTGGCCGGTCGAACGGTACACATCAATGCGCAGATCATTGGGATTGATGGTGACCTCCACGTCCTCGGCCTCCGGCAATACAGCCACCGTGCAGGTGCTGGTATGGATTCGTCCGCTGGCCTCGGTGCTGGGCACACGCTGTACCCGGTGAACGCCGCTTTCATATTTCAGCCGGCTGAACGCCCCCTGCCCGATAATCGTAAAGACGGCTTCCTTCACGCCGCCCAGCTCGGTCATATTATAGCTGACCGGCTCGACCTTAAAGCGGTGTCTTTCTGCGTAACGGGTATACATTCGCAAAAGCAGCGCGCCGAAAAGGGCGGCCTCGTCGCCGCCGGCTCCCTGCCGGATCTCCACGACCACGTTGCGGTCGGCATCCGGGTCCTTGGGCAACAGCAGCAGCTTGAGTTTGTGCTCCTGCTGCTCCCGGCGCTCCCGCAATTCGTTCAATTCGCTTTTGGCCAGTTCCTCCATTTCGGGGACTTCCAGCATTTCCTGCGCTTCCGCTTCTTCCCTGAGAATCTGCTGATATTCCCGATAAGCCTCCACAGACGGCTCCAACGAGGCATGTTCCTTCAAAAGTGCCTGCCATTTGGGCTGATCGGCGATGATGTCCGGCTGGCTGAGCGCCTCTGAAAGCTCCTGATAGCGATCCAGCAGCCAATCAAATTTTTCAAACATATAACGCGCTTCCTTTCTTTCATGAAAAATACAAGAAAGAGAAGGGCGCTACGGCTCGCTGGAACGGGCGCTGACAATCCGTTCCTTGCCGTATAAATCACAATGAATTTGAATTTTCTGATATCGTTCTTCCCGGCGAAGCAGTTCCGATACGTCTTTCGCCTGGCCGTCGCCTACTTCCATCGCCAGCATTCCGCCGGGCAGCAGATGTTTCCATCCGTCGATAGCGATCCTCCGATAGAAATCGAGCCCGTCCTTTCCGCCGTCCAGCGCCATTCTGGGTTCCCGTCGCACTTCTTCCTGAAGCATTTGGCACTCCTCTGTAGGAATATAGGGCGGATTGGACAAAATCATATCGAAACGTTGCCCGGAAAGCGGCTTCCAAAGATCGCCCTGCACAAAGTGAATAGGGGAATCGTACAAAGCTGCGTTTTCCCCGGCCAATTTCAACGCTTCGCCGCTCAAATCCGAAGCCGTTACAGATGCAGACGGACATTCGCATTGCAGCGTAATGGCGATAGCCCCGCTGCCAGTGCATAAATCCAGCGCAGACGGCTGCTTCGCTTTTCTTTCGTTCAAAAAGGAAATACCCAGTTCGCAAAGAGTCTCCGTCTCTTGGCGGGGAACAAGAACCCGGCTGTCAACTCGAAAGTGGCGGCCATAGAACCATTGTTCCCCTAACAGGTATTGCAGCGGAATCCGCTGGGCGCGCGAAAGCAGGAGCGACGCTAAACGCTGCTCCTGCTCAATCGAAAGGAACTGTTCTGCCTTTGTCAGACGAATCTCCATGGAAGAAAGACCCGTCAGATGGGATAAGATCAGACAGGCATCTTCCTTGGGGTCGGGGATTCCTTTTTCTGCCAGTTCCCGGCTGGCCTTTCGGTATGCTTCACCAATGGTCATGGGCTTTCATTCAGCCGCTTCAGACGGCACATAGTCAGGGTCAGTGATACGATAATCCCGGATAATGGTATATCCCTCCGGGGTGGTTTCACAGTTCTTGGGCAGACCGTACAGCGCCACATTCATGGAAACAATGGCCACTTCCAGCATTTCGTTAGTGGGCGGGCGAGTGGTCAGACGCTGCATCTGCATTCCGGGCCAGCGAAGGATTTTCGCAATCTTGCTTTCACTGTGGGCCAGTCCTTTCAGCACTTCGTAGCTGATACCCGCTACGATCGGCAAAAGGATGATCCGGCTCAGGAACCGCAGCGCTACGTTGCTGCCCTGATAGCCGACCAGCGTGAATAGAATGATCGAAATCACAAAGACAATCAGCAGGAAACTGGTACCGCAGCGGGGGTGCAGCGTTGAAAACTGCTGGGCGTTTTCAGGGGTCAGGGGCAGATCGTGTTCATGACAATAGACCGTTTTATGCTCCGCACCGTGATATTCGAAAGTACGGCGAACATCCGGCACCTTGGCGCAGAAGGCAATGTAGGCGATCAGGATCATAATTCGGAAAATACCGCTGAGCAGATTGATCAGCCAGTTCTGGGCCTGATTGGGCATCCACGTTTTTAGGAGACGGGCGAACAACTCCGGCAGAAGGAAAAACAGGCCGAGGGACAGCACGATCGCCAGAAAAACAGCGACGCCCATTACCACTTTGTCAATGCCTTTGCCCAATTTTTGGCTCAGCCACTTTTCAAACTTCGTTGGTTCCTCGTCCAGAATCCCCAGCATACTGGTGCTGTCCTGCAGGGTGCTCATGCCCATGGTGAACATGGTGCACATATTGACAATGCCGCGCAGGAAAGGATAGCCCATCCATTTATGCTTTTCAGACAGGGGAGTGTAGGGCTTCAACTGGGTAACGATGGTATGATCGGGGCGGCGCACGGAAACGGCAATGGCGCGGGGAGCCTTCATCATCACGCCCTCCATGACCGCCTGACCGCCAATATCAACGCGTTTCTGTACGCTCTCATTCGTTTTGCTCATGGGTATTCGTTCCTTTCTGCCGAAGAAGAAAACACTTTCACCGGCTTTGAACATTTCGACGCAGTCCTCTGGCATTCCTGCCGCTTTTTCCTTTTCATGGGGTCTCTGTCAAAAATTCATGGTTCTGACAAAATTCAAAAAGAGCGTCGTATAACGACGCTCTTTTGAATGGCTTATTCCATGTTGAAACGCTTCTTGAAGCGATCCACACGTCCGCCGCTGTCCACCAGCTTCTGCTTGCCGGTAAAGAAGGGATGGCACTTGGAGCAAATTTCAACCTTCAGTTCAGGCTTGGTGGAACCGGTTTCGAACGTCTCGCCGCACACGCAACGGACGATAGACTTGCCATACTTGGGATGGATCTTTTCCTTCATAATTTTCACCTCTTTTGCGCATGCAGTGATGCGCTTAAATGCGCGAGATAGATTATAGCATAGCGCCTAATGGATTGCAAGCGTTTTTCCAGCCGTTTTGAAAAATTTCCCGCGGGGCGGCCTTCGCCACTTCGTTCAAACCGTAGGTATAGCGAACGATCAGCCAAGGCTTGCTGTTGTACATGCCGTACACGTCACCGTAAAGGCGGTAGCTCTGCCCTTCTTCCCAAGTGGTCTTGGAGGAATTTTCTACATACAGGATCAGCGGATTATCCTCCGTGCCCACGTTCATATAGGCGCGCTGGGGCTTGGTGGTCTCGATGGAGGTAATAACGCCCTTGCATTCGTAAATCTGGGAATTGGCTTTGCGGAGATCCAGATTATTGAGAAGGTCGGTATAGTCTCTTGTAGCACTCCATGCCCGCTTGGAGTAATCGACGATATTGGGGACATAATTGACGATATGCTCCACCCGCGTCGTGGCCTTGCCCGGATAATCGGCGGTAATGATAATCGTATTATCGCCGATTTTGTCGAACTTCGCCTGAAAAGAGAAGGAACCGTCGGTTGCCATGCTGGTAATATCCAGATCGTAATACGGCGACAGTACCTTGACCACAGCTCCAGGTAAAGTCGTGGCACGCACAAGCATGGTGGACGAACTGGCAGACGTGGCGATATCGGAGGCAAGATCCAGCGGAATTTCCTGCTTTTCCCGGTAGAGAGTGACGGTCATGGAATTTTCCCGGCAGTACTGGCTGCGCACTACGATCTGGAACACATTTTCGCCAATAGGCTGCACAGTGGCGTTGTAGCTGACCCTGCCGCCCTCGGTATTGACCAAATCACTGTAGTCCTCGCCATTGATGGTGACAGTGCTGCCTTCCCGCACGTTGAACACAATGTTGCTCAAGGCTGTGCTGACCACCTTATAGGGAGTGTCCGGCGTTAAAAGTTCAATGGGGGAAAGGGGAATGTCGATGTCATAGTGAATCTGCTCCAGTGCCGTTTGCTTGCCGGAGTCGGACACGACATAGGGGCTGACCGTCACACTCATGGTTTCCTGCAGATAGTCTTCGTAGTCGTCATACCAGATATGGTCGGGAACATCAAAGGTAGCGATACCGCCGGTGACGATGGCAGAAGTACGCAGCTCCTTCAGCGTGATTCGCTGCCCATCTGTACCGGGGATGGTGATGGTATGAGCCGCCAAATCGTCGCGGATCGTGGGCGTTACGGTAGCCGTCGGCTTTTGAGCGGACTGACGGTTGGTAATCATGGGCAGAAGCACCGTCCCGCCAACGAACAGAACCACAGCAATGCATACGATAATGCACAGGGTGCGGAAGAAACGTCGAACACTGAAACGTGCCGGGGGACGGTGATCGTAGGGATGGCTGCGCATCCGCAGGGAATTTTCATATTCATCCTGACGGGCATAGGCAGGAATATACTCGCTGGTGTCGTGATAGCCGTCGTACAGCTGTTCGTCATCATCGGGGCGTTGGATGTTCACCAGCCGGCGGGTGTTGCCATAGCCGTATACGTCGTCTTCTTCGTCGTGAACGTCCTGATTTTCATAGCTGGCTCGATATTTAGAAGAATAGACCTGCCGTGCGTCCGGGCGAACCTCTCCGCCGTTTTCGACCATGGCCGGATCGACCGGGCGAAGCGTGGTGTCCGGGTTATCATCATAAGCGGAAAAAAAGGTAGAGCGGTTGCTGGTGGTGCGTACAGAACGCCCGGAAGGAGCCAGACCCCGCGCGGCCGTTTCCCGGCGCAAACGGCGCTGTTCTTCTTCACCGGCCAGTTTCCGTTCTTTCAGGCTGACCATTTCGTCGGCAAGTGCATCCCGCGGATCGTCCGTTTCTTCGTACTGCCCGTCGTCGTCCACCCGGATATAGGCCTTGGGCTTTTCTTTATCCTTCATTTCCAGCTGCCACGGCAGAACGCCGCCTGTGCTGTAGGCTTCATCCGGCAGTTCCGTGCCGCAGTAGGCGCAGTGGGGCAGCCCGGCCCGGTTCCATTTGCCGCATTCGGGACATTTCATCGCTTGGCAGTTCCTCCATATCCGTAATCAAAAAAGCGCTTTTAATCGCTTAAGCCGCTTTGCTCCCAGTAGTCTGCCTGCAGTTCCATATAGCGATCCAGTAGCGTAGCGGCCAGCATATCGTCGTCTTCATCCTCCGGGTGATCGGAAAGATAGGCGTCATAAATAAACTCAAACGCCTCGTCTTCATCATAATCCGCCTCGCCCGGCGCGTCAAGTGCGGTCAGGACCCCGCTGACCCGCATAAAGTGAAGGTCGTACTGCACGAAATCAGCGATCATCGCCTTCAATTTTTCTTCCGAAATGGTACGAAAAGCCTTTCGATCCAAGTGGTTCCAGATCCACTCCCGGGCTTTTTCTGCCTGATAGGTGTTCATCTCGTTCTCCTTTCAAGGGAATGAATGACTGTCCATTCTTTTACAAGTATACCAAAAAGCCGCCCGACATGCGAGCGGCTTCTTTTGCGCTTTCATCACACGCGCTTGACTTCCTTGATCTTGGCAGCCTTACCCTGCAGGTTGCGCAGATAGTACAGCTTAGCGCGGCGAACCTTACCACGACGGATCACTTCGATGTGGTCCAGACGGGGAGAATGCAGCGGGAACGTGCGTTCTACGCCAATGCCGTAGGACACGCGGCGAACCGTAAAGGTTTCGCGGATGCTGCCGTTGCGGCGGGCGATCACAGTGCCTTCAAAAGCCTGAAGACGCTCGCGGGTTCCTTCCACCACCTTCACGAAAACGCGAACGGTGTCACCGATGCCGAATTCGGGCAGATCGGTGCGGAGCTGAGCCTTCTCGATGGAACGAATGATTTCACTCATTTCATGGGCCTCCTTCCTTCGTAGACGTTCGTGCTCATTCAGGATGCGTAGCGGAACGTCCGTATGTCACAACGAGTATTATAGCATGACATTCATTGAAAAAGCAAGCCATTTTCTATGCTTTTTCAAAAAACTACAAAAAAGCAGTTTGCAAGAAGGCAATTTCTTGCATGGAGTCCGCGAATGCCCTATAATGGGGAACGTTTCCCGATTTTATCAGTACCGAAGGAGTCCATACCATGAATGAATCCGTTTCTGTCCGAGAATTGGCCCAAAAAGCCCGCGCCGCCTCTGCGCCGCTGAGCGCTTCTTCGCTTTCTGTACGCAATCAGGCGCTTTTGGCGATTGCAGAAGAAATTTCCAGTCATGTTCCGCAGCTTTTGCAAGTCAATCAGGAGGACGTTGAACAGGCCAGAAAAGAAAAACTGGCTGCGCCGCTTCTGAGCCGCCTTCAGCTGACCAAAGGAAAATGTCAACGAATGATCGAAGAATTGCAGGCGCTGGCAGCGCTGCCCGATCCGTTGGGAACGGTTTCCAGCGCGCTGGAACTGTCGGAAGGATTGGAGCTTTATCGGGTCAGCTGCCCCATCGGCGTCATTGGCGTGATTTTCGAAAGCCGTCCCGACGCGCTGATCCAGATTTCTGCTCTCTGCCTGAAAAGCGGCAACGCCGTGCTGCTGAAAGGCGGCCGCGAAGCGCTGCGCACAAATGAACTGCTGACCTCAATGATCCTTCGCGCTTCCCGGAAATATAGCCTGCCTGACGGTTGGTGCAGTCTGCTGCACACCCGGGAAGATGTGCAGGAAATGCTGAAGCTACACGAATTGATTGACCTGATTATTCCCCGTGGAAGCAACGCCTTCGTCCGTTATATCATGCAAAACAGTCAAATTCCCGTGCTTGGTCATGCGGACGGTCTCTGTCATGTTTATGTAGACAACCCCTGTGATCTGGAAACGGCGGTTCGTGTGACAGTGGACAGCAAGACGCAAAACCTGTCCGTCTGCAATGCGGCGGAGACGCTGCTGGTTCACGCAGGAGTGGCGGAAAAGTTCCTGCCTCTGGTTGGACGCGCCCTGCAGGAAAAGGGCGTAGAGCTTCGGGGCGATGAAAAAACCCAGTCCTTTCTAGACTGCAAGGCAGCCGAGCAAACGGACTGGGAAACGGAATACCTGGATGCGATTCTTTCGATTCGGGTGGTAAACAGTCTGGAAGAAGCCATCGCGCACATCAACCGCTACGGTTCCCACCACACGGACGCCATCGTCAGCACGGACAATGCTCACGTGGAACGTTTCATGACGGAAGTGGACAGCGCGGATGTTTTCGCCAACTGCTCGACCCGTTTTGCGGATGGATACCTGTTCGGCCTTGGTGCGGAAGTGGGAATTTCGACTGGCAAGCTTCACGCCCGCGGACCCATGGGGATGGAGGGACTTTGCACCTATAAGTACCGTCTGTACGGAAACGGACAGATTCTTCGGGAATTGAACGAAGGCAAAATTCATCTGACCCATCGTCCCATTCCCAAAGAACTTCCGCGCTAATCGTTAATTCATCCGAAGGGCGATGCGGAGACGACGGCCCAGCAGGCCGGCCAGAAACGCCTTGACCAGATCAAGCGGAAGGAAAACCAAGAAGTAACTGTACATCAGCACGGAAAAAGGCACCGGCGCGGAAAGGAACGCGCCTTTCAGAATCGCCACATAAGGAAGCGCCACCGCGTAAATTACAACGATTCCCAGCAGAGCCGCCAGAAAATCCCGGCTCTGCTTTTTTTGCATCTTCTGACGGAAGAAAGCTTCGGCAGGAGCCGCCACAATAAAGCCAAGCAAGTATCCGAAGGAAGGAGTGGAAAGAACGGCGGGGCCGCAGATGCTGGAAAACACCGGGACGCCTGCCAAACCCATGCCGACATACAGAAGAAGCGTATACAGGCAGTAACGGGGCGGCAGCAGCTGGCCGCAAAGCAGCACGAAGAAAACCTGCGTGGTGAACATTACATCCGTACCGGGAATGGGGAAACGAATCCACAGTGTGGACACGATAATCAGCGCACACATAAGAGCGGAATAACATAGGAGCCGAGCCGAATGCCGGGACGTTTGGGTCGCCATGGGGACATCATCCTTCCTGCGTGAGTTTGAATGGACAGCCAATCTCCATTTTGAAGGGCAAAGAAGCGACTGTCAAGCGTATAATCTGGTCGCATGACGCATAGAATTTGACACAATGTTCCGGTGAAGGAGGTTTTCAGATGGCCGCATCCGCTTCAGAGCAGGCGTCAGCCGCACGCCTCAACAACCATTCTGTTCAGATGGAACGACGCAGGCACACCGTTATTACAGGGGTTTCGGATGTGTGCAGCTTTCAGGAAAACGAAGTGGTGCTGAAAGTCGATACAGGGCTAATGATATTAACCGGCGAGGGGCTCCACATGGCCAAGCTGCTTTTGGAGGACGGCAAACTCCAAATCGAAGGTAGGGTAGACAGCATGGTTTACGAGCAGCCTCGAAAAAGTTTTCGTCTCTCCCAATGGTGGAAACATGGCAAAAAAGGAAATGTGAGGGAATGAAGCTTTTTTTCGAAACTTCCATTCAGGCTCGCGCTTTCCTGAGTGCTGTACCGCTGGGACTTATGCTGGGAGTACTTCTAAATCTGGAAGCTTGCCTTCCCGGTTGGAAAGCGCTGTGGGACATTCTTCTGATGCTGCTGTGCGCCGCAGGGCTTGGAATGCTGTTGTTTTGGACAGAGGAAGGCAGCTTGCGAATTTATCATCTGCTGGCAGTCGGCACAGGACTGCTGCTGTATCGCTGCGGCGCTGGCTGCATCCTTTCGAAAATCAAAGCAACTTTTTCTCCGGGAAAAAACGCTCGGGAAAAGAAGAAAAAAATGTAAAATTTCTTTTTACGTTAGGCAGGATTTTTGAAATCGCAGGGCGAATATGAAATTGAATAAAGGAATTGTTCATTCTTTTCCAGAAAGAGGGAATGCAGCCATGCGCAGAACGGTCAATATTTGGGTCCTGATCGGGGCTCTTTTTTGCGTACTGGTTGCTTTTTTCTGCATGAGCAGTTCGCTTTCCCGTTCCATTGGCGAATTGGACGATGCGTACGGCCAGAGCAAGGCTCGTCTGGCAGAGCTTCAAAACGATCAGGCTGCGTTGAAAGATACGCTGGCCAGCGTGGGCAGCGATGCTTATATTGAGAATCAGGCGCGTACTGTTTATGGCTATATGATGCCGGATGAAATTCGGCTGGTGATTTCCAATCCCGAAACCCTGTATGGAGAAGAAGGGGTGCCTTCCCGCTGAAAAGCGGAGGCTTTCCCCTCAAGCCCGTGCGGGGTTTTCTTTTTTACATTTTTAGCCCTATAAGGTTTCGTTCCGAAAAATAATAGATGCAAAAGAGGTGTTTCCATTGCGGACGGCTGCTATTGGAATTGGTTCCAATTCCCTTCGGATGCTGCTGGCGGAAATTCAGAACGGAGAACTTCATCGGCTCAAGCGTTACCGCGAAGGAATGCGGACTTTTGCCGCACTGGATGAAAATGGAAACATCATCCCCAGTATGATCTGTCAGGCCTGTGAAAAAGTGGGGCAATTCGTGTCGGAAGCCCGCAGTGCCGGAGCGGAGACAGTGCATATTTTCGCCACCAGCGCCATACGCGACGCCAAAAATCAGGCAGAGTTTCTCGAAAAGCTGGAGCAGGCCGTGCAGCTGCCGGTAGAAGTCTGTCCCGGAGAATTGGAAGCCCGGCTTTCCTATATTGGCGCAACGGGCAAGGAGCCCTCCGGGCTGATCGATATTGGCGGTGGTTCTACAGAGATCGCCATCGGAAAGGGCATGAACGTTCGAGAAGCCGTCAGTCTGCAGCTCGGTGCTGTCAGGCTTTTCCGCTGCCTGACAATCTCTGATGAAGCAACGGCAGAAAAAGCGCTGGAAGAAGCGAAAAAAATCATACGTCCTGTAACCGCGCGTTTTCAGGCACAGGAGAAGCTGCAATGGGTCGGCGTTGGCGGAACCTTTACGCTGGCGGCGGCGCTGGCGCAGCAGATCCCGTGGAATGAAAAAGAAAAGATCCATCAGTACCGGCTTGCCCAGGAAAAAGTACGGGCAATTTTAACGTTTCTAGCCCCCATGACGGTGAAAGAACGACTTGCCCTTCCGTCCATGCAGCCCAACCGTGCTGACATCGCCGCCCATGGAATGGCTATTTTGCTTGCCTGCATGGAGGAACTGGATATCGGTGTCATCACCGTCAGCGAGTATGGCAATTTGGAAGGATACCTCAAAGTAAAGTACCTGAACTGACGCTTGTTTTGTAAAATTTGCCGATTCTTTGCACATTTTTTCAAATAGGTCTTTTCTTTTTGACTCATATCTGCTACAATAGCATTCGAATATATAGCGATGATAAAAAAGCGGTGTCAAACCGCAAAATCGGACGTTTGAAATCCGATCGATGCTTTTCTGTTTCCCATATAGGGCAAAGGAAGCACGGCTCAAAATTTTATACTAAGGGGGATCCATAATGGCTAACTATCAGACCAAGGACATCAGGAACATCGCCCTCATGGGGCATGGCAGCGAAGGCAAGACCACTCTGACTGAGGCGCTGCTCTTCGCTGCGAAAGCTATCGACCGTCAGGGCCGTGTGGAAGACGGCAATACAGTCACCGACTTTGACCCCGAAGAAATCAAGCGCGGCATTTCCATCAGCGCCGCCACTGCTCCCATCGAATGGAAGCAGAAGATGATCAACATCGTCGACGTGCCCGGCTATTTTGACTTTATCGGCGAGGCGATGGGTCCCCTGCGCGTCGTGGAGACTGCCGGTATCGTCGTCAGCGCTGTGGGCGGTATTTCCGTCGGCGCTGAAAAGGCGTGGAAGCTGGCCACCAAGAATCATGTGGCGAAAATGTTCATCGTCAACCAGATGGATCGTGAGCACGCCGACTTCCACAAAGTAGAAGCGGCCCTGCGCGAAAAGTTCGGTAACTCCGTTGTGCCGATTCTGCTGCCCATCGGCGACGGCGCTGATTTCAAGGGCGTTGTTAACGTATTGGAAAACAAGGCCTACGAGCGCACCAACAAGGGCGAACCCAAGGAGATTCCCGTTCCCGCCGATATGGCCGACGCGATTGAGGCGGCCTTGGAAGAAATCACCGAAGCAGCCGCCATGTCTGACGACGAACTGACCATGAAGTATCTGGACGAGGGTTCTCTCAGCCATGAAGAGATTCTCGAAGGCTTCAAGATCGGTATGTTCAGCGGCATCATTTCTCCCGTGGTTCCCTGCTCTGCTCTGACGGGCGTGGGCGTTGCCAAGATGCTGGACGTGATGGCCGACTTCCTGCCGTCCCCCAAGCGCGCGGTCTATACCGGCGTGAACCCCAAGAACGGCGACGAAGTAAGCCGTAAGTGCAATAACGACGAGCCCTTCAGCGCGTTTGTATTCAAGACCATCGCCGACCCCTTTGTTGGCAAGCTGTCCCTGTTCAAGGTGATGAGCGGTTCTGTGGCCGGAAGCTCCAGCCTGTACAATTCTTCCGCTGACAAAAACGAAAAGATTACTGGTCTGTTCGTGCTGCGCGGCAAGAAGCAGATCAGCACGCCGCAGCTGAATGCCGGCGATTTGGGCGCGCTGAACAAGCTGCAGTATACCAACACCGGCGATACCCTGTGCGATCCCGCCAATCCCATTCAGTATCCTGCCATCGAATATCCGACTCCCTGCATCAGCAAGGCTGTTTTCGCCGCCAAGCAGGGTGAAGAAGATAAGGTATTCAGCGGTCTGGCCCGTCTGATGGAAGAAGATCCCTCCATCCGTCTGGAAAAGAACGTGGAGACCACCGAGACCTGTCTCGCCGGTCAGGGCGAACTGCATCTGGAAGTCATCCGTAGCAAGCTGGCCACCAAGTTCGGCGCGCAGGCTACGCTGGAAGATCCACGCATTCCTTACCGCGAGACCATTCGCAAGAAGGTTTCCTGCCAGGGCCGTCACAAGAAGCAGTCCGGCGGTCACGGCCAGTTCGGCGACGTGTGGATCGAGTTTTCTCCCACTGCTGATCCCAGCGTGGATTTCGAATTCGAAGACGCGGTCGTTGGCGGCGCTGTGCCCCGCAACTTCATTCCTTCCGTTGAAAAGGGCCTGCGTGAAAACATTGTGAAGGGCGTTCTGGCCGGTTATCCCATGGTCGGTCTCCATGCCAAGCTGTATGACGGCAGCTACCATCCCGTTGACTCCTCCGAAATGGCGTTCAAGACCGCTGCCCGTATTGCTTACAAGAAGGGCTGCATGGATGCCAGTCCCGTGCTGCTGGAGCCCATCATGCATGTGGAAGTGACCGTGCCGGACGAATACATGGGCGACGTCATGGGTGACATGAGCAAGCGGCGCGGCCGCATCATGGGCACCAATCAGGTGGAGGAAGGCCAGTTGCTGGAAGCGGAGGCTCCTCTGGCTGAAATGTTCAAGTATGCCACCGACCTGCGTTCTATGACCCAGTCCCGCGGCAGCTTCACCATGAAGTTTGAACGCTACGAGGAAGTTCCCTCCAACGTGGCTCAGAAGATCATCGAGAACGCGAAGAAGGACGAAGAAGAAGAGGATTGATTCTCAGTCCCATAAGCTGATTGTATCAGGCGCGCCGCATAACCCAGCGTTATGCGGCGCGCTCTTGCTCATAGTCCGATGGGCAAATCTGAAACGGAAAGGAAAACGAGAACATGATTACCACCGTTTGCCTGAACCCATCCTTTGATAAAACGGCTACTTTGAGCGAACTGAAGCCCGGAGAACTGAACCGGCTCGAACAGGTGCGCGTCGATCTGGGCGGAAAGGGACTTAACGTAGCGACCGTACTTTCCCGTTTGGGCGTACAAACCCGCTGCGTGGGCTGCCTCGGTAGCGAAAATGCCTCGTTGTTTCTCCGCATGGTAGGCCGGGAAAAGCTCACCTTCGAGTACCTGATGGTTTCGGGAGAGGTACGCACAAATCTGAAACTCTGTGAAAAAAACACGAAGGCCATTACAGAAATCAACGAGCCGGGCCCGTCTGTAAGTGAAGAAGAACTCCAATCCTTTCTGACGCTGCTCGAAGAAAAAGCGCAGGATAGTTCCTATGTGGTTTTCAGCGGACGGCTGCCGCAAAATTGCGGCGAAGACACCTACCAGCGCTGCATTCATTCCCTTCCGGGGAAAAAATGTGTGCTGGACGCGGCGGGGGAATCCCTGCTTCGAGGCATCAAGGAAAAGCCCTATCTCATCAAGCCCAATTTGCCGGAAATCGAAGGAATCGTCAGCCGGGAGCTGAAAACCCTGAGGGCGATTCGGGACGCGGCCCTGCTTTTGATAGAGTACGGCGCGCAGAACGTGATCGTTTCCATGGGGAAAATGGGCGCTGTGCTGGTCACACCTCAACGGACGCTGTTTTCACCCGCCCTTCCCGTAACGGCCAGCTCCACCGTTGGGGCGGGAGACGCGATGCTGGGCGGGGTACTGATGGGCTTGGATCGAGGCGTTTCATTGGAAGACGCATTCCGTTTCGGCGTGGCGGCGGGGGCCGCCAGCGTGATGACGGACGGAACCCAGTTACTAAGCCGCGAGGATTTTGAAAATCTGGTTCCTCGCGTCACTGTACAGGAAGTATGAAGAAAGAAATCGAAAAGCAATTTATCCGTCTGGGGCGAAGACGGGAAATCCAGTTTCAAAATGATCAGATTGCCTTGCGACCGCGAGAATATGACAGCCATGTTGTTTCTCTGGATGGCTGCTGTTCCATGGTCTATGATCTGATTGATCTGAAAACAGGGAGAGTGGCCGGAGAATTGGCCCTGCGTTTAGGGGAAGGTCCTGCTCTTTTCTATCTGGGGCACGTGGGCTACCATGTGGACCCTCCCTATCAGGGAAGGCACTACGCGCTGCAGGCCTGTCGGCTGGCGCTTCCGATCTTTTCGGAATTTGGTCTGTTCTCCTTCGTCATCACCACGGACGACGATAATCTTCCCAGCATTCGTACCTGCGAAAAACTGGGCTGCCGCCTGGAGTCTACGGTAGACGTACCCTGCTGGTGCCGCTCGGAATTTGGTCTCAGTGAACGAAAAAGACGCTATGTTTTCGGCCCGTTTTCCAGCTAAAACCGATTTTGACTTTTCTTTTTGCATAAGATAGGGTAAAATAGCAGGGAATCGGAAAATGGGGGTGCTGGACGGATTGGAAACCACGCTGAAAAACTGCCGCCTGTACTATCAGTGGCATCGCAAAGAAGAAGCGGACGCTCCAACGGTACTTCTTCTGCACGGCTGGGGCTGTGACAGCTCCATTTTTTCCTTTATTGAAAATGGTCTTTCCGAAGGCGCGTCCGTTCTTTCCGTAGACTTTCCCGGGCACGGGAAAAGCGGCGATCCACAGGAACCCTGGGGCGTGCCGGATTATACGGAACAGATCGTCCTGCTGCTGGATGAACTTTCTCTCTCCAAGGTGGACGTGGTCGCTCATTCCTTCGGCGGACGGGTAGCTCTGTGGTTGGCTTCTCATCATCCCGAAAGGGTCGAACGTCTGGTCATTACCGGTGGCGCCGGTATCCGTAAACCCGTCAGCGACAGTCAAAAAAAGCGTCAAGCTCGCTTTAAGCGTCTGAACCGCTGCTGTAACACGCTCAAAAAAGTTCCGTTTTTGAAGGAATGGATGGAGCGCCTGCAGGATCGTCTCCGCCGGAAGTACGGCTCTCCTGATTACTACAAGCTGAACGAAGTCATGCGCGGCACCTTCGTCAAGGTGGTCAATCAGGATCTTTTGCCGTTGCTTTCCTCCATCGCCGCGCCAACGCTGCTGATCTGGGGCAGTGACGATACGGAAACGCCCCTATGGATGGGCCAGCAGATGGAAAAGCAAATTCCGGACGCTGCGCTGATCGTCTTTGAGGGGCGGTCTCATTTTGCCTTTATTGAGGAATGGCAGCGTTTCTTACTCATTATCAAGGAATTTTTTCTGGGGGGAAGCAAGTGAACGTTGTTGATCTGGATGTCTGGCAGGGAATGATGACGGCCCGGGAGATCATTTTTTCACTGGTGCCCATGCTCTGCTGTTTCTTTGCCGCCCGGGTTCTTCTGCATTATTTTCAACTGGAAAGCTACCAGTTTCCCGGTTATTTCCGTACCCTGAACCGAAATCGAAAACATGCGTTTCTACCGGGCATTTGCTCCGCAGCTGTGTGTCTGATTTTGTTTACCCTGCAAAATGCATGGTATACTCATGCCCTCCAGTCCCCAGAAACGCCGCCTTCTGCGGTAATGATCTGGTTGATTACGCTGGGGCTGCTGGCCGTGGCGGTGCTGGCCGGTATCGGAATTGGCAAAGTTTTCAGCGAAAAGCACGCCAAAAAGGCCTTTGTCTTCACTGGACGCATGAAGCGGCTGATGGTGATGCTGGCGCTTGTGCTTGCGGCTTTGGGCTGGCTTTTCCAGCGCACCGTTGTCGTTTGGAATCTGTTGTTCCTCTGGCCGCTGTTTCTGCCGCTGGTGGTTGCCTTGGCCGGTCTGCTGGCATGGCCCATCGAAAAGGCTATCAGTGAATTGTACTTCCGGGACGCACGGCGAAAGCTCCTGTCCATTCCCGGGCTTATTCGTATCGGCATCACCGGCAGCTACGGAAAAACCTCTGTCAAGCACATTTTGGGAACGATCCTCAGTGAAAAGTATACGACGCTAATTACTCCCGCCAGCTTTAATACGCCCATGGGTGTGACCCGTACCATTCGGGAAAAGCTGACTCCCAGTTATCAGGTCTTTGTGGGGGAGATGGGTGCCCGCCATGTGGGCGATATCAAGGAGATGTGCCGTCTGGTGCATCCTACCATCGGCATTATTACGTCTGTTGGGCCGCAGCATCTGGAAACTTTCAAGTCTATCGAGCGTATTGCCAAAACCAAGTATGAGCTGATCGACGCGCTTCCCACGACGGATTCTCATAGTTATTTTTACAATGACGGCAGCTATTGTCTACAAATGTACCAGAAAACGGAGAAGCCCAAAACCCTTTGCGGCTCCGATGAAAGCGCAGACGTTTACGCGACGGACTGCCGTGTTTCCGGGGAGGGGAGTATTTTCACCCTGCATGTAAAAGGAAAAGGCAGCATTGAGTGCCACACTCGTCTGCTGGGCGCGCATAGTATCCAGAACATTCTGCTGGCTGCGGCTGTCGCCTCCGATTTGGGCTTGAGTCTGAAGCAGATCGCCCACGGCGTTGAAAAGCTTCAGCCCGTCAAGAATCGTCTGGAGCTCATGAACTCGCCGGGGAGCTTCACCATCATCAACGATGCGTTCAACTCCAATCCCGTTGGTGCGAAGGCCGCGCTGGAAGTGCTGCGCCAATTTCCGCAGCGGCGCATCATTATCACGCCCGGCATGGTAGAGCTTGGCGAAAAAGAAGCGGAATATAACCGGGAGTTTGGCCGTCAGATGGCCGGATGCGTCGACATCGCCATCATCGTGGGCAAAGGACGGGCCACGCCCATTCTGGATGGCCTGAAAGAAGCGGGTTTCCCGGATGAAAACGCTTACCGCGTCGATAGTCTGGAGGAATCCACCCGTCTGCTGCACACGCTGGTCAAACCGACCGATACGGTATTGTACGAAAACGATCTGCCCGATCATTATCAGGAAGCCTGATCATCATTCAATCTGTAACCACAAGATTTTGGAGGAAGATAAGCCATGAGCAAGATTCAACTGGGCGTCATGTTTGGCAGCCGTAGCTGCGAACACGAGGTTTCGATCATCAGCGCCGTGCAACTGATGCGCGCCGCCGACCGCCAGACCTATGACGTAATTCCGATTTATATCAGCAAGAAGGGCGAATGGTTTACCGGCGATCCGCTGTTTGATATCGCAACCTATACCCCCTTTGACGAAAACCGCAAGGGCATTCGCCGGGTGCAGCTGGATCTGACGGCCGGTTCGCGGGCGTTGATCAGCCGGGAGCAGGGTAAGGGCCTGTTTGCCAAGGAACAGCAGGTGATCGTCGCCCGGCTGGACTGCGTCATTCCGGTATTCCACGGACTTCATGGCGAAGACGGCACCGTACAGGGCCTTTTGGAGCTGTGCAACATTCCTTACGCCTCCTCCGGCGTAGGTGCCTCCGCCGTCGGCATGGATAAGGTCTACATGAAGCTTTTCTTTCAGGGCTGCGGTTTCCCGGTGCTGCCGGGCCGCTGGTTCCTGCGGGCCGATTGGGAAAAGAATCCCGAAGAAGTCATGAACGACATTGAAAAGAATCTGCCGTACCCCGTGTTTGTCAAACCCGCCTCCCTTGGGTCTTCCATCGGCGTCACCCGTGCCAACGACCGTGCTTCTTTGAAGGAGGCGCTGGAACTTGCCTTCGAATTTGACCGCAAAACGCTGATAGAAAAGGGCCTGTGTGAGCCGCTGGAGCTGAACTGCTCCGTGTTGGGTTACGATGGAGAGGCCGAGGCCAGTGAAATTGAAATGCCCATTTCCGGCGGAGACCTGCTGACCTTCATGGATAAATACGGCAGCAACTCCACCAAGGGTATGGCTTCCTTGAAGCGTGTCCTGCCCGCGCCCATTGAGCCGGAATTGAAGGAACGTATTCAAAAGCTGTCCGTAGATATTTTCAAAGCCATGGACTGCAAGGGCGTGGTGCGGATCGACTACATGTTCGACGCTCCATCTCAGGAACTGTATATCACCGAGATCAACACCATTCCCGGTTCGCTGGCCTTCTACCTCTGGGAAGCCTGCGGCCTTCCCTACGCCAAACTGATCGACCGCATGGTGGAATGCGCCATGAAAGCCGAGCAGGATAAGGAAGAAAACAATTACGCCTATACCTCTGATATTCTCAAGAACATCTCCATGGGCGGCAAAACAGGCATGAAAAACGGGCTGAAAAACGCCTGAAGCACAAAGGAGCTTTAGAAGGGTGGATTTATCGCAGATTATCAGTCCTGACGACATTCGAAACCTTAGCTACGAAGAATGCGAAGATCTGGCGGACGACATCCGCACCAAGATCATTCAGACCGTTTCCAAAAACGGCGGCCATCTCTCATCGAATTTGGGGATCGTAGAGATCACATTGGCACTTCACCGTGTGTTTCATATGCCCGAGGACAAGATCATTTTTGACGTGGGCCACCAGACCTATACGCATAAGCTGCTGACAGGCCGATATAACGAATTTCATACGCTGCGTACCTATGGCGGGCTTTCCGGGTTTCCCAAGCGTTCCGAAAGCCCCTATGACTGCTTTGAAGCCGGCCACGCCTCTACGGCTATTTCGGCTGCGGTCGGCATGGCGCGCGCCAGAGATGCCCGGGGCGAAAAGCATCATGTGATCGCAGTCGTGGGAGACGGTGCGCTGACGGGCGGTATGTGCTATGAAGCCCTGAACGACTGCGGCAATACCAAAACCCGACTGATCGTGCTGTTGAACGATAATGAAATGTCCATTGCTCAAAATGTTGGCGCATTGAGTCAACATTTATCCAGTCTGCGGGCCAGCCATGGGTGGAACACGACCAAGTCGCACGTTAAAAAAGTACTTGGCAAAATTCCGCTGGTAGGAAAGCCGGTGTATCGCTGTATGCACGGGCTAAGTACCATGATCAAGAGCGTCACGATCAGCGAGGGCTTCTTTCCTGCGCTGGGCTTCCGTTATCTGGGGCCGATCAACGGCAACGATCAGGAGTCGGTAGAGGGCATTCTGCGTCAGGCGGAACGGCTGGACGAACCTGTGGTCATCCACTGTATCACCAAAAAGGGGTATGGTTTCAACCGCGCCGAAAAAAATGCCGAGCGTTTCCATGGAACGCCGCCTTTCTATCTGGATGAAGAAAGACCCTCCGCCTTAAGCGGCAAGGGCAATGGCGAAATCGCTACGGAGGAACTGCTGAAGCTGGCGAAGAACGATCAGCGGATCCAGTTCATTACTGCCGCCATGCCGCTAGGCACTGGGACGACCGCTTTCCGGGACACCTATCCGGCCCGTTACTTCGACGTCGGCATCGCGGAAGAACACGGCGTTACCATGTGCGCCGGAATGGCAGCAGGAGGCTTGAAACCCTACTTCTTCGTATACTCTACCTTCCTGCAGCGCGGCTACGATCAAGTGCTGCACGACGTATGTATGCAGCGCCTTCCGGTAACGCTGATGCTGGATCGGGCCGGAATTGCCAACGAGGACGGCCAGTCCCATCAGGGCTTATATGATTTTGCCTACTTGCGCCACATTCCCAATATGACGGTGCTGGCTCCCGCCGATGAAGAAGAACTGCGGCTAATGACGCGCACCGCCTGTGCGTTTGACGGCCCCTGTTCGATTCGCTACCCCAAAAGCGCGGTTTCTCTGCCAGAGGGATACAGTGTTTCTTCTTTCGAGATTGGCAAATGGCTGACCCTTCGGGAAGGAACGGATGCGGTGATTCTGGCGGTCGGCAGCATGGTTGCAACGGCGCTGCGCGTCGCGGAGGCTCTGGCACAGGACGGGATCTCGCTTACCGTGGTGAATGCGTCCACCGTAAAGCCGTTGGATATGGAATGCCTCCGCCGCGTTTTCGAAATGGAACGACCGATCTTTACGCTGGAAGAACACGTCCGTATGGCTGGCTTCGGCAGTTCCGTGCTGGAGGCCGCCTCGGAAATGGGCTTCCAGCCGCGGGTGAAGCTGTTGGCAGTGGATGATTACTTCGTCCCGCACGGCGACCACGCACATTTGCTGCGAGATACCGGGCTGGATGATGAAAGCGTCATTCGGACGATACGTACCGAACTGAACCGGGAGGAATCAACGAATGTCTGATAAGGTACGGGTAGACGTGGCTATGGTTCAGCGCGGGTTGACTCCCAGCCGGGAACAGGCTCAGGCGTTGATCATGGCTGGGCAGGTGTACCGCAAAGAAGTCAAGATTCTGAAAGCGTCTGAAAAGGTAGGGGAAAGTGACGATCTTCATGTGAAGGGAAACTCCAATCCCTATGTGGGCCGGGGCGCTTTGAAGCTGGATAAGGCGCTGCGGGTCTTTCAGGCGGATGTAACGAACGTAGTGGCCATGGACATCGGCGCGGCGACCGGCGGTTTTACGGATGTGCTTCTACATAATGGAGCGCGTCAGGTTTATTCCATCGATGTTGGCTACGGTCAGCTGGATTGGAAAATTCGCAGCGATCCCCGAGTTGTGGTGCTGGAACGTACCAACGCCCGCTACCTGACCCATGAAGAAATTCCCTGCGTGCCGGATGTGACGGTCATGGACGTATCGTTTATTTCCGTCAAGCTGATTTTGCCGAAGGCGGCGGAACTGATGGAGCACAAGGGAAGGTTCTATATTCTGATCAAGCCCCAGTTCGAAGCGGGTCGTGAGAACGTGGGTAAAAAGGGAGTCGTCCGCGATCCTGCCGTGCATGTTCAGGTCATCGAAAACATCCGCGCCTTCCTGCCGGAAATTCACTATCACATGGCGCAGCTGGATTTTTCCCCGATCACCGGGCCGGAAGGAAACATCGAGTATATTACAGAACTCCTTCCCGGCGACGAGGTCGGGGTGGATGACGCTCGGATTAGGGCGGTCGTAGAGCAGGCTCACGCCACGCTCTATGCCTAAACTTTTCCATTTCAAAATGTTAGCTTGGAAGGCAACTTCAAACCAAATTGGAAACGTCTGAATAAAAAATAAAGCCGGTGGCATAAGTATTCGTTGTTGAATACTTATGCATTTTATGTTACAATGTTTCGGAAAGGCAGGGTGGAAAATGAAATCCATTTATGTGGTCATGCATCACCGCAAAGACAATATCGAAGGGCTGGCTTGTCAGCTGGTTCGGGCACTGACAGAGGCGGGGATCACCGTTTTTGCGGAGCCGTGGCTGTTCCACCGTCTGGAGCATCGAAAGGATATCACGCTGGTTCAGGGCAACCCTACCTATTGCGAAGCTGTGCTTTCCGTTGGGGGCGACGGCACGTTTCTACGGGCAAATACTATCGCCGTCGCCTATGGACTGCCGATTCTGGGCATCAATCTGGGTACGGTAGGTTTTCTGGCGGAAGTGGAATGGGAACAGCTGGCCGAAGCGTGTCACAGCCTTGCCATGGAGGAATACAACATCCGTGCCCGCATGATGCTCTCCGCCACGTTGGAAAGTTTCACAGACGACAGTCAGAAATCATGGTATGCCTTGAACGATGTGGTGTTGAGCCGCGGCAGGTATTCCCGGCTGATCAGCGTTAACGCTGCCGTCAACGGGCAGGATGTGGGCCGTTTTATTGCGGATGGGCTGATTGTCTCCACGCCGACGGGTTCTACCGGGTATTCGCTTTCCGCAGGCGGGCCGATCGTCCATCCGGATGTGGAATGCATTTTGCTCACGCCTATTTGCGCCCATTCGCTGCAGCATCGGCCCGTAGTTGCTGCTCCGGATCATCACGTGGAGCTCATGCTGGATGAGACCTATACCACGCGGGGTGTTCAGTGCTCCGTAGACGGTCAGGAAGTCATGACCCTTCAGCCGGGCGAACGTCTGCTGGTCACCCGTGCGCCCTTTGACGCCATGCTGATCGAAACTCAACCCCAGAGTTTTTTCACCACGATCCGTCTGAAACTGGCGGAATGGAGCCGATAACTTTCGAACCTTCAAAGGAGGCCTTTTCTCATGAAAGCATCCCGTCAGGTGACGATATTGGAAGTCATTCATAATCAGGAGATCGAAACGCAGGAGGAACTGGCGGACGCACTGCGGGAGCATGGATTTCAGGTTACGCAGGCTACGATTTCCCGCGATATTAAAGAGCTTCGTCTGGTGAAGGTGCTGGGTAAAAACGGCACCTATCATTACGCGACCGCCGCCAAAAGCGACAACGGCCTGAGTGAGCGTCTGATTCGCATGTTTTCCGAAACGGTGCTGAGCATCACCAGCGCCTACAATCAGATCATTCTTCGCACGATTTCCGGCAGTGCCAACATTGCCGCCGAAACCATCGACCGCCTACAATGGCCGGAAGTGCTTGGCACGATCGCAGGCGACAACACCATTTTGCTGATTGTCCGCACCATCGAGGAAACCGGCACTTTGATGGAGCGTCTGAACGACATGATGCACCGCAGCTGATTGAAGGGAAAGGAAGGGCTGGACATGCTGATCTCGATGACCGTGCGCAATATTGCGCTCATCGAAAGCCTGACGATCGAATTTCATCGCGGAATGCACGTCCTAAGCGGCGAAACAGGCGCGGGCAAGTCCATTCTGGTGGACAGCATCAATTTGGTGCTGGGCGAGCGTGCCGACCGCAGCCTGATCCGCTCCGGCTGTGAAAAGGCATCGGTGGAAGCGCTGATCGACATTTCCGATTGTCCTCGTGCGCGGGAGATTCTGGCCGAACAGGAGCTTTCCGATGATCATGGGCTGCTGACTATCCAGCGGGAGATCACCGGCGAACGAAATATTTGCCGCGTCTGCGGAACCATTGTCCCGCTTGCTTTTCTGCGCCGACTTTCCGAACTGCTGGTGGACGTGCATGGGCAGCACGAGCACCAAAGCTTGTTGGACGCTAAAAATCACATGGGTTTTCTGGACTCCTTCGGCGACGCGGCTTTTCAGCAGAAAAAGGGCGAAGTGGCGCGGGCCTACCAGATCTGGCGGGAAAGCAGCAGCCGTTTTTCCGCGCTGCGCAAAGAAAACGCTCAGCGAAACGAACGTCAGGAATATTTGCAGAGCCGGGTGAAAGAACTGGACGCAGCGCAGCTGACGGTGGGGGAATCGGACAAACTTTCCGCCGAACGGGAGCGCTATTTGGGCGCGGAAAAAATCGACAGTGCCCTGCATACGGCCTATGAACAGGTTTATTACGGAGGCCGGGAAGAAAGTGCCGTCGTAAAACTCCGTCAGGCAGCCGAAGCCATGAACCAGATCAGTGATCTGGACGAGGAATTTAAAGCGCTGGCTTCTCGATTGGAAAACGTTCAGTATGAAGTCGAAGAAATCGGTCTCGAGCTCCGTGACCTGCTGGAAAAAGAAAATTTCGACCCGGAACGCAACGAGCAAATTCTGGAACGGCTCGACCTGATCCGCCGTTTGGAACGTCGCTACGGTATGACGGCGGACGAATTGGTGGCACATCACGAAGAAATCCGGGACGAGCTGAAACGGCTTGGCAGCATGGAGGAACGGCTGCATCGAGCAGAAAGTGACTACAAGCAAAAACTGGCCTCCTATCGAGCTCTTGCGGCGGAATTGACAGAGAGCCGCAAGGCGCTGGCAGCTTGGTTTGAAAAGACCATTGAAGGGGAACTGCGGGATCTGGGAATGCAGAACACGAAATTTGCCTGCGTGTTTGAGGCGCCAGAGCCCGGAAAAAAGCGGATTCCCGCCGCCGAGGGCGAAGATCACGTGGCGTTCTATATCGCGCCCAACCCCGGCGAACCGCTAAAGCCGCTGGATAAAACCGCCTCCGGCGGCGAACTGAGCCGTCTGATGCTGGCACTGAAGGCGGCGGGCGCGGCCCATGAAGGCATTCCCTGCATGATCTTTGACGAGATCGACACGGGGATCAGCGGCCACATTGCCGAGGTGGTAGCCGAAAAGATGGCCTCCATTGCCAAGTATCATCAGGTTCTCTGCGTGACCCATCTGGCGCAGATTGCCGCCATGGCGGATACTCAATATCGTGTCCAAAAAAACGTCATTGACGAGCGTACCTATACCACCGTCACTGAACTGGATAAAAACGGGCGCATCGACGAGGTGGCCCGCCTGATCGGAGTCAGCAGCGACCAGCAGGCCAGCGGTTTTGCCCACGCCCGAGCGCTGCTCAACGCCGGCGCCAAATGGAAAAAGGAACATCTGGCATAAGTTTAGACAAATTTGGGAATTCATCTTTTCTGTACGAATGGATTGTGCTATAATGTTTATTATAGGCATTAAATTGATATTTGTACAGGAAGGATGAATTTTCATGAGTTCCGTTTATCGCTTCCCGGGGGGGATCCATCCGCAGGAAGGCGTTGGCGGCAAGGCGGCGACGGCTGGTCTTCCTATTGTTGAAGTGCCTCAGCCGTCGCGCGTGGCCATCCCGCTTCAACAGCATATCGGCGCGCCCTGCAAGCCGTTGGTTCAAAAGGGCGATACGGTCAAAGCGGGCCAGAAAATAGGGGAGCCTGTCGGCTTTGTCAGTGCGGCGGTTCACGCTTCTATTTCCGGCAAGGTGGTGGATGTGCTTCCCTGCATCGTAGCAAACGGAACCCAGGTCAATTCCGTTGTGATTGACAATGATTTTCAAGATACATGGGTGGAACTTCATCCTGTAGTCGACCCTGAAAATTTGAACGCCAAAGAATTGGCCGATCTGTGCCGTGAAATGGGTATCGTCGGTATGGGCGGCGCTACCTTCCCGACTGCGGTAAAACTTTCCGTCCCCGAAGGGAAAAAAGTAGATACGCTGGTCATCAACGGCGCAGAATGCGAACCTTATCTTTCGGCGGATCATCGGCTGATGCTGGAAAAATCGGAAGAGATCGTGCAGGGGATCGAGATTGTTCGCCGTGCACTTTCTATTTCTGCGGTCAAAATCGGCATTGAAAGCAACAAGCCGGACGCGATCGAAATGATGAAAAAAGCCTGCGATGGTCACGAAGGCATAGAGATCGTTTCTCTTCCTGCCCGCTACCCGCAAGGCGGTGAAAAGCAGCTGGTTTATGCGTTGACCGGCCGTAAAGTACGCAATGGCGCGCTTCCGCTGGATATCGGCGTGATCGTTCTGAACGTGGACACGTGTTACGTGATTCGGCGCGCCGTCTATGAGGGCCGACCTGTTGTCGACCGTGTTCTCACCGTAGGGGGAACCGTACAGAAACCGGCCAATTATCTGGCCCGTATCGGTTCGCCGGTAGAGTGGTTTCTCGATACATCAGGCGGTCTCCTGCCCGAAACGCGAATGTTGATCTACGGCGGCCCCATGATGGGCATGACCATCAGCCGGGAAGATATTCCCGTTACCAAGGGCTGCAGCGGCATTCTGGCATTGGACAAGCTCAGCGCATTGGAAGAAGAAGGGCCGTGCATCCGCTGCGGCCGCTGTGTGGACGCGTGCCCCATGCTGCTGTCTCCGACCCAAATTGACCAGTGTATGCGCAAAGACCTTTACGAGGACGCGGAAGCGCTGGGCGTCATGAACTGTATGGAGTGCGGCGCGTGCTCCTGGAGCTGTCCGTCCCGGCGGAATCTGACCCAGAGCTGCCGAATCTGCAAAAGGATCATTACCAAGCATCGCCGTGAAGCGGCCGGAAAGGGGGGCAAGTAATCTATGCAACGGAAACTTGTGGTTTCTTCGTCGCCGTTCCTTCGAAACCAACGGGTCACGACCCGCGGCCTGATGCTGGACGTAGTCATCGCCCTGCTCCCGACCGCGCTGGCAGCCGTTTGGTTCTTTGGCCGTCAGGCACTTTCCCTGATTCTGGTATCGGTACTTTTCGCCGTCGGAAGCGAATGGCTATTTGAAAAAATTTTTCATAAAAAGTCCACCATCGGCGACCTGAGCGCTGTCGTGACCGGCCTGTTGCTGGCGTTCAATCTGCCAGCAGGCGCTCCCTGGTGGGTGGCGGCGGTCGGCTCGGTGCTGGCCATTGTGCTGGTCAAGCAATTTTTCGGCGGGCTGGGTCAAAATTTCATGAATCCCGCACTGGCTGCGCGGACGATCCTCATGCTGTCCTGGACGGCGCTGATGAACCAGACAGTCGCCCCTCATGCGGGTCAGATGTTCGGCCTTGGCCGCGAAGCTGCAGACGCTGTTGCCATGGCAACGCCGCTGGCAAAAAATGCGGGCAGTTTCACCCTGTGGCAGCTTTTCAGCGGCAATATTCCCGGTATGTTGGGTGAAACCTGCAAATTAACACTGCTGCTGGGCGGCATTTACCTGATTGTCCGCGGCGTGATCGACTGGCGCATCCCGGTTTCCTTTTTGAGTACTGCATTCCTGCTATTCTGGATCCAGACGGGGACGATTTACTCCGTGGAGAGTGGTTCGCAAAACGCGCTATATCAGCTGCTCAGCGGCGGTCTAATGCTGGGAGCTTTCTTCATGGCGACGGACTATGTTACCAGTCCCATCACCAAGCCGGGGCGCTGGATCATGGGGATCGGCTGTGCGCTGATTCTCTTTGTGGTACGCTTCTATAACGCCGGTTATCCAGAAGGCTGTTCCTTCGGCATTCTGTTTATGAACGTGCTCACGCCGCTCATTGACAAGCTGACCATGCGCAAACCCTTCGGTTACGTTCGTCCCGCCAAGGAAGTCAAGGACACGCAGGGGAAGGAGGGGGCCAAGGCATGAAAATCAAAGAGCTTCGCAAAGTCTTTATGAACGGCATTCTCAATGAGAATCCTACTTTCCGTCTGCTGCTTGGCATGTGTCCCACCCTTGCAATCTCCAAGGCCGCTTCCAGTGGCTTGGGCATGGGACTGGCGGCCACTTTCGTGCTGGTGTTCTCCAATCTGGTGATCTCACTTCTGCGGAATATCATCCCTGAAAAGGTCCGTATTCCCAGCTTTGTAGTCGTTATCGCCACTTTCGTTACCATCATCGACCTGCTGATCAAAGCTTTTCTGCCGTCCATGTCCTCTACACTGGGCATTTACATTCCTCTGATTGTGGTGAACTGCATCATCTTCGCACGGGCGGAAGCCTTTGCTTTCAAAAATCCTCCGCTGCCTTCCGTGGCGGACGGTTTGGGAATGGGGCTTGGTTTTACGCTGGCGCTGACGATTCTTTCTTCCATTCGGGAATGTGTCGGGCTTGGCACCATTTTCGGCGTTCAGGTCATGCCCGCCAGCTATCAGCCTATGGCCTTCGCCCAGACTTCGTCCGGCGGGTTTGTTTTCCTGGGCCTGCTTCTGCTGGTAGTCAACGCCCTGACGGAAGCCATTGCTAAACACAAAAGGGAAAAGGCAAAGGAGGAGATCGCATGAATAACCTGCTTCTGATCGTAGTGGGAAGTGTGCTGGTCAACAACTTTGTCATGTCGCAGTTTCTGGGCATCTGTCCGTTCCTCGGCGTTTCCAAGAAGTCCGAAACTGCGCTGGGCATGGGATTGGCCGTTACTTTCGTCATGACCATCGCCTCGTTTTTCACTTACATTATCGAAAATTATCTGCTGATCCCGTTGCATCTGGGATTTATGCAGACCATCGCTTTCATTCTGGTGATTGCCGCGCTGGTGCAGATCGTGGAGCTGGCGCTGAAAAAGCTGAGTCATTCGCTGTATCAGGCCTTGGGCGTATATCTGCCGCTGATCACCACCAACTGTGCGGTGTTGGGCGTGGCGCTTCTGAACTCCCGGCAAGGCTACAATCTGATCGAATCCGTGGTCAACGGCTTCAGCGCCGCTATCGGCTTCACGCTGGCGATCGTCATTTTCGCCAACATTCGGGAACGGCTGGCCCGTAGCAATATGCCCAAATGGATGGAAGGCTTTCCCGGCGCGCTGATCATTGCAGGTCTGATGTCCCTTGCTTTCCAAGGCTTTTCGGGACTGCTGTAAGGGGAAAGGAGAGGGCGATAACATATGACGATGATTTTGATGGCGGCATTGGTGCTCGGCGGTCTCGGTCTACTTTTTGGTCTGCTGCTCACCCTCGCCAATAAGGTATTCGAGGTTCCCAGCGATCCGCGCAGAGACGCGGTGCGAAACTGTCTGCCCGGCGCAAACTGCGGCGGCTGCGGATATGCAGGCTGCGATGCGCTGGCCGATGCCATTGCACAGGGGAAAGCGCCCGTAAACGCCTGTCCCGTCGGTGGGGCAGCTGTGGCCAAACAGGTGGCGGAAATCATGGGCGTAGAGGACGCGCCCTCCGAAACCCGGAACGTTGCCACCGTGGTTTGTCAGGGAACGCTGGATCGCTGCAAAACCAAATTTCCCTATCACGGCATTCAGGACTGTGTGGCCGCCACGCTGGTCAACGATGGCAATCGGGCCTGCAAGTATGCCTGTCTAGGATTAGGCACGTGTGTCAGAGCCTGTAAATTCGATGCGATCCACATTGATGAATATTCGAAAATCGCTAAAGTTGACCCGGAAAAATGCCAGAGCTGCGGGGCGTGTGTGAAAGCCTGTCCGAAAGAAGTACTGAGTCTTCAGCCGGAGACCCTGCCTGTGCGGCTGCTTTGCCGCGCCGCGGAAGAAGGCTTTCTGGTCAGCGATAACTGCAAGATCGGTTGTATTGGCTGTGAACTGTGCAAGGATGCCTGTAAATTCGACGCGATCACCATTCAGAACCATTTGCCGGTCATCGACCGGGAAAAATGCACCAGCTGCATGATGTGTGCTGAAACTTGCCCCACGGGAGCCATCTGGGGCGACTTTGACAATCGAAAAATTGCAGCGATTGACCGTGATCTTTGTATAGGATGCACAATTTGTAAACGGACGTGCAGGTTTGAAGCGATTTCCGGCGAATTGAAACAAGTGCACGAGGTCAACGAAGCCTGCACTGGCTGCGGCGAGTGTGTGAAGAAGTGCCCCAAGAAGGCGATCACACTGAGCGTCCGCAAGCATGTGCGCGATGCAAACGCCAAAGTCGGAACCACCATGGTGGAACCGGCCGTTCCCAAGGAGTAAACCTCGTGGCCTGGGATGAATCTCCCGGGCCCTTTTCAGGCCCGGATCACAAAGGAGGAGCACCACTATGAAATTCGGCGTTATCGGAATGGGCAACATGGGTTCCACCATTCTTAAGGCCGCCATTCAAAGCGACTACGTGAAGGCCTACGAAACCAATATTTATGACGTTAACCCCGATCAGTGCAAAAAATTCAGCGACGTTTATGCAGTGAACGTCATGGAGAGCAACCTGCAGCTGGTAAAGGAAAGCGACTTTATCCTGCTGGCGGTCAAGCCCCAGTACATGAAGGGCTTGCTTCAGGAAATTCAGCGCCACGTGCGCAACAAGCGTCTGATTTCCATTGCCGCAGGCTGGACGATGGAAATGCTGCAGGATGGTCTGCTGGTTCATGATACCGGGACGCAGCTGTTGAGAGTCATGCCGAATACGCCCGCGCTGGTGGGGGAAGGCTATACTGCTTTCTGTGAAGAGACCACCTTCAACGGCCCGTCCCTCAAATGGGCGAAAGGGCTGTTCTCCTGCCTCGGTATGGTTCAATCTTTCCCGGAGAGCCTGTTCGACGCCGTCGTTGCAACCACCAGCAGCAGCCCGGCGTATGTATACATGTTTATCGAGGCTATGGCAGACGGTGCCGTGAAGCTGGGCTTGCCGCGGAAAGTAGCCATTCAGGCTGCAGCCCAGGCGGTTTTAGGTTCTGCGAAAATGGTTCTTTGCTCCGGCGAACACCCGGCACAGCTAAAGGATAATGTATGTTCGCCTGCAGGAACCACCATCGAGGCGGTCGGCGTATTGGAAAAGAGCGGATTCCGCGGCATTATCATGAACGCGATGGACGCTTGTGCCCAGAAAAATCGCAAATTCGCCCAAGCCTATGAACGGAGAAAGAACGAACGATGAGCGAAGTCAAAGCAAAGAAACAAGTCACCTTGTATACAGACGGTGCCTGTTCCGGCAATCCCGGGCCGGGCGGCTGGGGCTGCATATTGAGCTTTCAGGGCAAAACAAAGGAAATGTCCGGCTTCATGGCAGATACCACCAACAATCGGATGGAAATCTTCGCGGTCATCAGCGGCCTTGGAGCGCTGAAAGAGCCCTGTATTGTGGACGTCTATTCCGATTCAGCCTACACGGTGAATGCTTTCCGACAGGGGTGGCTGGATAACTGGCAGAAAAACGGCTGGAAAAACAGCAAAAAAGAACCGGTCGAAAATATGGATCTCTGGAAGCTACTTTTGCAGATCATCAAGCTGAAAAAGCATGAGGTGACGTTCCATAAGGTGAAGGGACACGCGGACAACCCGTGGAACAACCGCTGTGACGAGTTAGCCACTTCGGCGATTGCGGAATACCGCCGGATTAACGGTGGGGAAGAAGCCTGAAATTCCAAAAAACTTTTTCCGACGTACAGTTACGTGCGTCGGATTTTTTCTATGTATTTAAAAAACAAAAAAGATTATACAACGAAAAATAAAATTTTGTCGCACTGGCAGTTCTCAAACCCGGCCTTGACGCAAAGGGGAGAAGATGATATACTCAAATAAATCTTTTCGCTAAAGAATACTTTTACGAAAAGATATGTATCAAAACGACGTAATCGGAAAGGAAACGACTGTTTATGGCTTCAGAGAACTATCAGGAGCATTTGGCTGCCGAACGAACGGAACGCACCCGCAAAATGCTTCAATCGCTTCCGCTTTCCTGTACGGACTTCATTACGTCTATTGCCATGACAACCAGCCCATTGACGCGTCTGGCATACACGATCGATTTAGGGACGTTTTGCGAATTTGCCTCCCGGGAAATCCCCTATTACGCCGAAAAAAAGCCGTCAGAATGGACGGATGCGGATATCGACCATTTCACAGGAAGAGATCTGCGCACCTATGCCGATTACCTGACGCTCTATTTCAAGGACGAGACGCTTTCAGAAGACGGAACGCCTCCGAAAGCAATGCGCAATCACGAATGCGGCGTTATGCGGAAATTGTCGACACTTCGGTCGTATTTCGATTTTCTGTTCAAGGCCGAGAGAATTTCTTCGAATATCGCCGCGTTGGTTTCGCTGCCAAAGCTTCATGAAAAGCCGATTCTATATCTGATCAACGAAGAAGTAGATCGGCTGCTGAGCGTTGCCTCTGACGGTGCAGCCCTGACGGAGCGTCAACAGAAGTTCCACAAGCTGACCAAGACCCGGGACGTGGCGATACTGATGCTTTTCCTCGGAACGGGTATGCGCGTCAGCGAATGCGTCGGCGTAAACATCGACGATCTGGATTTTCATTTGAATGCGGTTTTGGTCACGCGCAAGGGCGGAAATCAGGTCATTCTGTATTTTCCGCAGGAAGTGGCCGACGCGCTGAAGGCCTATCTGGAAGAACGCAAGCTTATCCAGACGGATAAGGCCAACGAAAACGCCCTGTTTCTTTCCCTTCAAAAAAAGCGGATGACTCAGCGGGCAGTCCAGATCATGGTCAAAAAATACTGTGCGATCGCCGTGCCGCTAAAAAAGCGCATGAGTCCCCATAAGCTGCGAAGCACTTATGCCACCCGGCTTTATCACGAAACGGAAGATATTTATCTGGTGGCGGACGCCTTGGGCCATTCGGACGTGAACACGACCCGGAAGCATTATGCCGCCATGAGCGATCAGCGCCGTCGCGAAGCCGCGCGTAACGTGCATCTGCCGGAAATGGACAATCAGACGAATACCAATGATGAAAATCGTCTGAAAATGGAAAAACAGGCAGGAAAAACACCGGAAATGGATTCCTGATAGAAACATTCGTTCCCCAACCCTTGCCAAAAAAACTTTCTTGTGATATCCTAAGTTTGTATTATGGAATCAGAAGGATGTGAGGTATGCATGGCGAACCAGCGGGGCGACACCCAAGCCAAAATCCTCGCCTATATAGAAAAAGCCACGCTGCAGAAGGGCTATCCCCCATCTGTTCGTGAAATATGCGACGCAACCGGCCTGAAAAGCACTTCTACTGTGCACGGGCATCTGATCCGTTTGGAGAAGAAAGGCCTGCTATACCGGGATTCGATGAAACCCCGGGCGATTTCTGTCCCGTCAGATCATCAGATGTATCGGACGGAAATGATCAACGTGCCGATCGTGGGCCGTGTCAGCGCTGGCTCCCCTATTTTGGCCACGGAAAACATTGAGGACTATATTGCTTTGCCACAGAGCATGTTGGGCGAAGGCGAGCATTATGTGCTGGGCGTTCGCGGTGAAAGCATGATCGAAGCGGGCATTATGGACGGCGACTATGTAGTGGTGCGCAAGCAGCCCACGGCCTATAACGGAGATATCGTCGTCGCCATGGTGGAAGACGACGCGACCGTGAAGCGTTTTTACCGGGAAAACGGTCACTTCCGTCTTCAGCCGGAAAACTCGACCATGGAGCCAATCATTGTCCCAGAAGTAACGATTCTTGGCAAGGTCGTATCTCTGTACCGTATTTTCTGATTTTTTACGAATGGAGTTGACCCTGATTGACGTGGTGGGAAATTACTTTGCGGCTGCTGCTGGCCGTTACGGTTGGATGCGTTATTGGTATTGAACGGGAACGGAAAAACCGTCCCGCCGGTATGCGAACACACGTGCTGGTGTGCGTAGGAGCCGCGACGATTGCCCTGATCGAATGCATGAACATTGCGGACACGATTTCCCTAAACATGAATTACCCCAGTACCGGTATCGCTGTCAGCTATGGCCGTATCACTGCGCAGGTCGTCAGCGGCATCGGTTTTTTGGGTGCAGGCACGATCTTTATCAGCCAGAAAAAAATTGCTGGTTTGACCACAGCCGCCTCTCTCTGGAATGCCGCCTGTCTGGGTCTGGCTATCGGCATGGGCTACTACTTTATCGCCATCGTGGGCTGCGGGCTGGTAATGGTAACGCTGGTTCTGCTGCAGCGCGTCGTGAAGGTCAATTCCGTTAAGCACGTGGAGGTAAAATTCATCCACCGGGTGGAGACCATCGCTTTTATTAACGATTATTTCCAGTCTATTGGCGTTCGGGTGCTGGATATCGACTTCCACGTGGAGAATAAAGGCAAATATAATTTGTATACCAACATTTATACTCTTGACATGCAGGGAAAAGCGACGTATAAAGACATAGTCAACAAGCTTTCCGAGCACACCAACATTCAGGGCATTCGGACGCGGAACACTTGATGACGGCATTCCCCTATTATGTCCAGAATTAGAAGGAGCGCACTTCCCATGCAGAACCAAATTGCCGTTGTCGGCGGCTGTAACATTGACATTTCGGCAACTTCTTATACTTTTCTGATTGAGGCAGATTCCAACCCCGGCTACGTCAAAACGACTCTCGGCGGAGTTGGACGCAATATCGCCGAAAATTTGCTATTGCTGGGTTACCCGGTCAGCATGATTACCCCCTTGAGCCGCGACTCCTTTCTGAGCCAGATTCTGTCTCACTCCGTCGAAATTGGTCTCGACCTTTCGCATAGCGTCTATTTTGACGATGTGCCCAATTCTGTTTACCTCTGCATCAATCATCCCAACGGAGACATTGCGCTGGCCGTTTCCTGCATGGAAATTTGCGAAAAGCTTACGCCGGACGTTATCTCCACCCAGATGGATTTCCTCAATTCCTGCCCCTATGTGGTTCTGGACGCCAACCTGCGCGCAGATACTTTAGCTTATATTGCCGAGCATTGCCACTCTGCTCTTTGCGCCGACGCCGTGTCCGTCAAAAAAGCGGAGCGCCTTCGGCCGATCCTGCACCGGCTCACATTCCTGAAGGTGAACCGGGCCGAGGCGGAAATTCTGGTTGGTTTCCCGGTAAACGATTTTGACTCAGTCAGCAAGGCTTCCGCGCTGCTTCACGCTCAGGGGATTCCCATTGTGGCGATCACTATGGGCAGTGGCGGCGCGTTCCTCTCCAACGGAGACGAGGCGTGTGTTCTCCCGCCGATGGCTCACGATGGAGTAAATTATTCCGGCTGCGGCGATGCTTTCTTCGCCGGGGTACTTCATGGATTGATCAACCGGAAAAGCACGTCGGCAACACTGCGCTGCGGTCTGGCGATGTCGGCGCTCAGCGCCTCTTCACCCTGCGCTGTATCGCCGGACGTATCTGCGGAAGCCTTGGAGCAGATTTTGAGTGAAACGAAGGAGGAAAAGTAAGATGAATTTGCAGGATTATCTTTGGGTATCGGACGAAGTAAAGGAAGCTGTTGAACATAATAAGCCGGTCGTGGCTTTGGAGTCCACCATCATTTCACACGGAATGCCCTACCCCCAGAATGTGGAGACCGCGCTGGCGGTTGAAACCGTCATCCGTGAAAACGGCGCGATTCCCGCCACCATCGCCATTCTGGGCGGCAAGATGTGCGTTGGCATTTCCAAGGAGCAGATCGAATATCTTGGCAAAAAGGGCCTGAAGGTCATCAAGGCCAGCCGCCGTGACCTGCCCGTTCTGCTGTCCCGCGGCGAAGACGGTGCGACCACAGTGACCACGACCATGATTGCCGCTCATCTGGCGGGTGTGAAAATTTTCGCCACTGGCGGCATCGGCGGCGTGCATCGCGGCGCTGAAACCACCATGGATATTTCCGCTGACTTGGAGGAACTTTCTCAGACCAGCGTCAACGTGATTTGTGCGGGAGCCAAGTCCATTCTGGATCTGGGCCTGACGCTGGAATATCTGGAAACCAAGGGCGTAACCGTCATCGGCTACCAGACCGACGAACTGCCCGCTTTCTATTGCCGTAAGAGCGGCTTCGGCGTGGACTATCGTCTGGATACGCCCGCCGAAATCGCCGGTGCTATTCGTGTCAAGGAAGCTTGCGGCCTGAAGGGCGGTCTGCTGATTACCAACCCCATTCCCGAAGAATATGCCATGCCTGAAGACAAGATGAACAAGTGCATCGACGATGCGGTTCGCATGGCCTCTGAGCTTGGCATCCACGGCAAGCAGGTCACTCCCTTCCTGCTGGACAAGATCAAGACGCTGACTGAAGGCAAGTCTCTGGAAGCCAACATCAAGCTGGTGCTGAACAACGCCAAGCTGGGTGCGGAAGTGGCCAAGGAACTCTGCAAAGAAAGCGCTAACGACTAAGTCCACTCCCCTATTCGATTCTATCAAGCTAAAAGAACAGCGCCGGTTCATTTCATGAATCCGGTGCTGTTCTTTTTTCATAAGGACAAGAAAAACGCCCTGCACTGCAAGGCGTTTTTCCTGATAAGGTTTACTGATACAGCTCCCGCTTTTCGTAAGTGGTGTGCAACAGTTCGTGAGACTTATGGCCGCTGGGCTTGCCCAGATACTCTTCATAAATCTGCTTGATTTCGGGATTCTCGTGGCTCTTACGCAGCTTCTTGGAAGCGTCTTCGTCGTAGAGCGCCTTGGCGCGCAGGGGACGAATATCAGTCCAGTTGCGAATCTGAGAGGACACGATAGGCTGACCACCGCCATTGACGCAGCCGCCGGGGCAGCCCATGATCTCGATGAAGGTGTAGTTCTTTTCACCCTTCTTGACCATTTCAAGCAGTTCAGAAGCCTTGCCGGTGCTGCTGGCAACCGCCACATTCACATCCAGATCGCCGATCTTGACGCTGGCTTCCTTGATGCCGTCCATGCCGCGCACGGCGGTGAAGTTGACGTCTTCCAGCGTCTTTCCGGTGATCACTTCATACGCAGTACGCAGAGCAGCTTCCATCACGCCGCCGGTCGCGCCGAAGATCACGGCAGCACCGGTGCTTTCGCCCATCAGGCTGTCGAAGTCTTCATCGGGCAGATTGACGAAGTCGATACCGGCTTCCTTAATCATCCGGGCCAGTTCGCGGGTGGTGAGGACGTAGTCCACGTCCGCCATACCGTCATGACCCAATTCAGGACGATTGGCCTCAAACTTTTTAGCGGTGCAGGGCATCACGGAGACGACCACGATATCGCGGGGATTCAGATTCTCGCGCTCGGCGTAGTAGGTCTTGATCATCGCGCCGGTCATTTCGTGAGGAGACTTGCAGGAGCTCAAGTTCGGCAGGAATTCAGGATAGTAATGCTCGCAGAACTTGATCCAGCCGGGAGAGCAGCTGGTGATCATGGGCAGCACGCCGCCGTTAGTCACACGGTCGATCAGCTCGTTCGCTTCTTCCATAATGGTCAGGTCAGCGCCGAAGTCAGTGTCAAAGACCTTCGCAAAGCCCAGACGGCGCAGCGCAGCAGCCATCTTTCCGGTGACACTGGTGCCGATCGGTAGACCGAATTCTTCACCCAGCGCAGCGCGCACGGCGGGAGCGGGCTGCACCACAACGTGCTTGGTACCGTCAGCCAACGCGTCCCAAACGTCCGCGATAGCATCCTTCTCGGTCAGCGCGCCCACGGGACAGGCGGTGATGCACTGTCCGCAGTTGATGCAGGCCATCTGACCCAGCTTCATGTTGAAGGGGCTTTCGATGGAGGTCTTGAAACCACGCATCACGGGGCCGATTACGCCCACCTTCTGCACGTTAGCGCAAGCACCCACGCAGCGGCGGCACAGGATGCACTTGTTGTTGTTGCGGACGATGCTGTCGGAGCTGCTGTCCACTTCGTATTCATTGCGAGCACCGGCGAAGCGTTCGCTGTTCTCTACGCCCAGTTCCTTGCACAGGGTCTGCAGTTCGCAGTTTTCGCTGCGGACGCAGGTCAGGCACTTCTTGTCGTGGTTGCTCAGAATGAGCTCCAGATTCATCCGGCGAGCTTCCCGGACGGCGGGCGTGTTGGTCTTCACAACCATGCCGGGGGTCACGGGCAGCACGCAGGCAGCCTGCAGGGTGCGTCCTCCACAGTCCACCACGCAGATACGGCAGTTGGCCGTCTCGTTGATGTCCTTGAGGAAGCAGAGGGTGGGGATTTTCACATTGGCTTTATGAGCCGCTTCAAGCACCGTCGAACCGGCAGGAACTTCTACCTGCACGCCGTCGATGGTGACGGGAATCATCTGTTCCATGGTTGATCCTCCTTAGGCAGAAATTAGTGCTTCTCGATCGCGCCAAAACGGCACTTTTCCATGCAGGCGCCGCACTTGAGGCACTTGGTGGTATCGATCTTATGCTGCTCTTTGACGGTACCGCTGATGGCACCCGCGGGGCAGACCTTGGTGCAGGCAGTACATCCACGGCACTTGCCGGTGATGACGTAGTTCAGCAGCTTCTGGCAGTGATGGGCCGGGCAGCGCTTCTCATAAATGTGCGCCTCATACTCATCACGGAAGTACTTGATGGTGGACAGCACGGGATTGGGAGCCGTCTGACCAAGGCCGCACAAAGCGGTTTCCTTGATGTTCTTGCCCAGCGTTTCCAGCTTTTCGATATCACCGGGTTCGCCCTTACCTTCCACAATGCGCTCCAGAATCTCCAGCATACGCTTGGTGCCGATACGGCAGGGAGTGCACTTGCCGCAGCTCTCGTCCACGGTGAAGTCCAGGAAGAAACGGGCGATGTCAACCATGCAATTGTCTTCGTCCATGACGATCATACCGCCGGACCCCATCATGGAGCCGATAGCGGTCAGGGTGTCGTACTCGATCGGAATATCCAGCTGAGACGCAGGAATGCAGCCGCCGGAGGGGCCGCCGGTCTGCACGGCCTTGAAGGCCTTGCCGTTGGGGATGCCACCGCCGATGTTGTAAATGATGTCGCGGAGCTTGGTGCCCATGGGGACTTCCACCAGACCGGTGTTGTTGATCTTGCCGCCCAGGGCGAAGACCTTGGTACCGGTGGACTTGGGGGTGCCGATGGAGGTGAACCAGTCAGCGCCGTTCAGGATAATCTGAGGAATGTTGGCAAGGGTCTCAACATTGTTGATGTTGGTGGGCTTGTCGAACAGACCGCGAACCGCAGGGAACGGGGGCTTGGGCTTGGGCTCGCCGCGTCCGCCCTCAATGGAGTGCATCAGAGCGGTTTCTTCGCCGCACACGAAAGCGCCGGCGCCCAGACGAATGAAGATATCAAAGTTGAAATCAGTGCCGAAAATATGCTCGCCCAGCAGGCCGTATTCGCGAGCCTGATCAATGGCGATCTGCAGGCGCTTCACAGCGATGGGATACTCGGCGCGGACATAGATATAACCGACGCTCGCGCCGATAGCGTATCCGCCGATGGCCATGGCTTCCAGCACCGCGTGGGGGTCGCCTTCCAGAACGGAACGGTCCATGAACGCGCCGGGGTCGCCCTCGTCGGCGTTGCAAACCATGTACTTCTGGTCAGCCTTGGAAGCGGCGGCAAACTGCCACTTCTTGCCGGTGGGGAAACCAGCGCCGCCACGGCCGCGCAGACCGGACTTCAGCACTTCGTCAATAACCTGCTGAGGGGTCATTTCGGTCAGAGCCTTGCCCAGAGCGCGATAGCCGTCGAAAGCAATATATTCGTCGATGTTTTCGGGGTCGATACGACCGCAGTTCCGCAGAGCCAGACGCAGCTGGGGACGGTAGAAGTCGATATTTTCCAGCGTAGAGTGCTGTTCCTCGTCCGCCTTTTCCTTGTAGATCAGATGCTGCACGATACGTCCCTTGAGCAAGTGCTCCGAAACGATCTCGTCCACATCGTCCACCTTGATGCGGCTGTAGAAGGTGCCTTCGGGATAAACGATGACCACGGGGCCTGCTTCGCAAAGACCGAAGCAGCCGGTGCGGACCACTTTGACTTCCTTGTCCAGACCGTTTTTGGCGATCTGTTCTTCAAAGCGCTTGATCAGCTCGGCGGAGCCGCTGGACGAGCAGCCCGTACCGCCGCAAACAAGCACATGTGCGCGAAAAAGATCCATGTTTGTTCCTCCTTAGCGTATCCTTATTTGCCTTCGGCGGCGCCGATGGTGTACTCCGTCACAACACGGCCGTTCACGATGTGCTCGGCCACGATACGGCTGACCATCTCCGGGGTCACCTTCACGTAAGTAACCTTTTCCTTGCCCGGCAGGATCACATCCACCATGGGCTCCAGACGGCACATACCGATGCAGCCGGTCTGGGACACGGTAACGTTGTTCAGATTGCGGGTGCGAACTTCTTCCACAAATTTCAGCATCACGGGACGGGCACCGGCCGCGATACCGCAGGTGGCCATGCCGACAACAACGCGGATCTCGTCGCTGCCTTCCTTACGCATGGCGACCTTTTCCAGGGTCTTTTGGCGAATAGCTTCCAATTCGGCCAGAGATTTCATGGTAACACCTCCAAGATGGGTTTAAATTCTTCGTCAATGCTTTCCTTGATCCAAGCGCCGACATCCGGTTCATTCAGGCGAACGCCTCCAAGGGCCCGCCGGACGGCGCGGGTGTCGAACTCGGCTTCTGCATCCGGCGCATGCGCCGTAAACAGAAAATCGGGCGTATCCGGATTCAGAAGAACAAGGGTATAAAGCGAGTCGCAAAGCTCGCCCATGGGGATGCAGTCGATATTCCGCAGATCAAAACTGGCGCTGATGACGGTGCCCTTTCCCACTTCGCTCTCAAGGGAGAAAGAACCTCCGGCAGCTTCCGCACTCTGCTTGAGCATCGGGATTCCGAGGCCCACCCGGCGCGTGGTGCGCGTGGTGGTAAAGGGGTCTGTGACCCTCGCCAGAAACTCCGGGCTCATGCCGCAGCCGTCGTCCTTTACGGTAAAGGTAAGGGTGCCGTCCGGACTCCTCACAAAGGAAACGGCAATCAGCTTTGCTCCTGCCTTAATGCTGTTCTGGACGATGTCCAGCACATGCATGGATAAATCGCGCATCGCCTTTTCCCCGTCAGGCCTTGTAGGTAGCCAGAATACCGGGGATTTCGTCCGGCGTCAGACGGCCGTACACTTCGTCGTTGATCATCATGACCGGGGCCAGACCACACGCGCCAAGGCAGCGGGTCGCCTGAATGGTGAACTTGCCGTCCGCCGTGGTGCGGCCCACGTCGATCTGAAGTTCTTCCACCAGCTTGTCCAGCACTTTCTGAGAACCCTTGACGTAGCAGGCAGTGCCAAGGCAAACGCCGCACACATACTGGCCCTTGGGTTCCAGAGAGAACTGAGAATAGAACGTGGCGACACCGTAAACTTCGCTCAACGTCTTTCCCAGTCCGTCAGCAATGATTTCCTGCACGTCCACCGGAACGCAGCCGAAGATGGCTTGGGCTTCCTGCAATACAGGCATCAAACCGCCCTTCTGGCTTTTGTGCTCCTCGATGACACTTGCCAGCTTTTCATACTTTTCGTTATGATTGGACATGGCAACCGAGACCTCCTCATTTTTTTCTGCAAACAACGTACACTCCATGAATGTACAAGGCTTATATATTTTAGCACATACCCCTTCAAATTGCACGTATTTTTCTCCGAGAACGACAATTTTTTATGAATCCCGACTTTTTTCCCATGAAAGGCCCTGAAATTTGTGCAATATTGACTGAAATACACCCTGCGCGCTTTTTTCTTCCACGTCCAGATAAAATCGCGGCTCTTTCAAAGCGTCCAGCCGATGAGCGTCCGAAGAATGGAGCTGAAAACGCCCCTTCGTTGCATAAGCCGGGCATTCCACATCCGGGTAGACCTCGATCACCGGATGCTCGGGCAAAAACGGCATCAGGCCAAGCGCGCCGATCATACCGTTGCTGCCGCGATTGATATGCGCCGGAACCGGCACTCCGCCGTAATGAAGCACCAGCGCACACACTGCCTCTACCGTCAGGTCAGTCGCATTGATGAGCAGCTTTTCCAGCGTACCGACCGTCTGATCTTCTTCCCCTACGATCCACTGATTTCCAAACAGAGACGGCTCGTTCCGTATGTTCGGCAGGTGAGCGTAAACTTCTTCCCCTGTGCCGAGCGCCGCCTCCAGAGAAGGAAAATACCCCAGAATATGTACGTCCTCTTTGCTGGAAATTTCCATTCCGGGCAGCACGGCGACCCCGTATTCCTTCCCGGCGGCGATTGCTTGCGGCAAATTCAATGCGGTGTTGTGATCGGTCAGCGCAATTGCGTCCAAGCCCAGCACTTTCGCCATCCCCACCAGATTCCATGGGGTCATTTCATCATCCCCGCAGGGTGACAGGCAGCTGTGAATGTGCAGGTCGTAGGAAATCTCCATTTCAGTTCACCGGGGGAGCAATCCCCGCCTGATTCATCATGCCGCAGACATCATAGGCGGTCTTATCTGTGGAGAGCACCGGCAGACCTTCTTCCTTTGCCTTTGCCAGCGTTGCTTCCTCGGGCTGAACGTCCTCCACCAGAATGACGCAGGCCATTTCCATCAAAACAGCCACGGCGATCACATTCACATGTGACTGCACCGTGCACCAGCCCATTCCCTGCTTGCCGTGGGCCAGTACCCAGCTGAGCAGGTCGCAGCTGTAGCCGCAGCTGATCTCCGTTTCCAAATTTTCTTCTCCGCTCAGCACCTTCGCGCCGAGTTTTTCCGCCAATTCTCTGACTTTCATTGCGTTTCTCCCCTATTCTCGTGTGGTTTTGGCCAGCTCCACCATCTTCTGGGCCATGATTTTCAGCTGATCCTTCAAAATATGGATACAGTCCATTTGCGTACAGTACCCGCGGACAATATCCTCCGCAAAGGTGCGGCAGGTGGGGCTTCCGCAGCTTCCGCAGTCGTACCCAGGCAGCTTGCGGACGATGGCTTCCATTTCTTCCATCTTCCGCATGGCCTCCACCAGATCGTCGTCCAGCTTCATGACGCTGTTGGGCGTAACGCTGCGGTCGGTGTAGAGGTTAAATTTATTCAGATAGGACGATTCTACCGCCGCATCCGGGTGGGTCTGGTCGCATCCCCCCATCAGGGCGCGGATGGCGTTGCGGGCGACGTAGTTGTTCTCAAATGTCAGCGGGCCGCCCACGCAGCCGCCGGTACAGGCCGCACCCTCGAAGAACATCAGATTGCGCAGCTTGTTGTTCTCGATCTCCTCCAGCACTCGAATCACGTTTTCAATACCGTCCACCGCCATGCTGTTCTCCGGGCAGACGGCGGACGCTTCTCCGCCGCTGTTGGCCCAGCCCACGCCGTAGGCCGTGGAGGCGGAACGTCCCACATGGAAGTTCAGATTTTTCATCCGGCTGGCCAGAAGGCCGTAAATTTCGATCATGGAAATCGCCCCATCCAGCGCCGAATGGGAAATGGTCATCGGATTTCGGATGGCCGTCACCTTGGCGGCGCAGGGGGTGATGAAGAAACAACCGACTTCTTTGGGATCCACCCGGTTTTTCTTGCAAAATTCGCTCCGCGCCACCATAGCAGCCACTTCCATGGGCTGACGAATGTCGGCGATATGGGAGATCAGCTCCGGGAAACGCACCCGAATCAGCCGGACGATGACCGGGCAGGCCGAAGAAATCACTGGGTACTGATCCGGCGTCAGGCTGCGCATATTTTCCCGAAGGGCACGTGTCACGATGTCCGCTCCCGCAGCCACCTCGTACACGTCGTCAAAGCCAATGCGCAAAAGCCCCTCCAAAATCTGTTCCCGGCTGATCTGCCGCTTGAACTGACCGTACAGCGACGGCGCGGGAAGCGCGATTTTGTATTTGAACTGTTCAATGACGGAAAGTGGGTCGGTCTGGGCGTATTTGGCGTGATGGTCGCATACGCGGATGCATTCGCCGCAGTCGATGCAGCGTTCGTCGATGATATGCGCCCGACCGCCGCGCACCCGGATGGCCTCAGTGGGACAGCGCTTCAGGCAGTTAGTACATCCCATACATTTTTCCCGATCCAGGCGAACCGAGTGAAACTTGCTCTCGTTCATGGCCGTGTCCTCTTCCATTTCGTCCGCAGCAATCAGGCGATTCGAAAGCCCATATGAATGGTCGTACCTTCGCCCAACCTGCTGGTGATTTCAAAGCTGTCGGCGTTTCGCTTCATATTCGGCAAACCCATGCCCGCGCCAAAGCCCAGATCACGCGCTTCCTCGCTGGCGGTGGAGAAGCCTTCCTGCAGGGCCTGATCGATATCGGCAATCCCCGGCCCTACGTCGCGGGAGATCAGCCGAATTTCCTCCGGCGTCATTTCCATGACCAGCTGACCGCCCTGACTGTGAATGATCAGGTTTAGCTCCGCCTCGTAGCTGGCAACGGCGATTCGGCGTAGAATCGTGCTGTCCACGCCCATCTGCTTCAGCTTGCGCTTAATGCTGGCGGACGCGTCGCCGGCGGATTCATAGGCTGAGGCCTGCACATCGTAGCTGTCTCTGTATAAACGCTCTGCCATGATCTTTCTCTCTTTCGTCAATCATTTCGCGCCGGTGCGCACGTCGGTGCCGCGGATGCCGGCCTGATACAAAAGGCCGCAGGTCGTAAAATTGGTGTGCTGGGTGCTCAGAACCACAATGCCCAGCTCTCTGGCCTCTTCCAGCACCGCGTCTGGCGGAATTTTTCCCCGGGCAAATACCACGCAATGAATATCCAGCATTTCTGCCGTGCGCATCACATGAACGTTGGTCAGGCCGGTGATCAGAATGGACTTGTCCTTGACGAAGGCGAGGACGTCGCTCATCAGGTCGCTGCCGCAGGCCGTGCGAACCTCCTCGTCCAGCTGTTCCTCTCCGCAAAGGACTTTCGCATCCAGAATCGTCAACAGGTCCCGGATCGTAATCATATTTTCCCTCCTAAGTGTTTCTCATTTCGCCAGTAAGCACCAATAAAAGGCGAATGGACCGAAGCGTCTGGTACTTGATCTGCCGGCTGAGAGTCGCATTGCTTTCCTGTCCGGTCTTTTCTCGGGCAAAGGCGGCATAGTCCTGAAACAATGCGATCAACCGTTCGACCGCCGTGTTTCTCGGAGCGGCGAAGCGCTGCTCCATCCGCAGGGCGACCAGCTCCACCTGCTCCCGCAGCGTGTTCAGTTCCGTCACAGCTTCCGCCGGGGTGATCTCCTGCCGATCCAGCGTTTCACTGATGCGCTCCATCTGGCGAATCAGCTCGTCTGCGTGAAGAAACGCCGCTTCCAAAATCTCGATCTGCCCCTTCATGCCTGTCATTCGCAGAGAAAGAGCCGGTACGCTGATCTCATACAGATAGCTGTCCACATCGTGCTGCTCCCTGAGTTGCTGCCGCACCGCCTGGGCATCTTCTTTTTCAGGGTAGACGGCAGCCAGCACACGGTAGCGCTCGTCCTGCCATACATACCCGGCGGCTCCCCGACGCTGAAATTGCTCGGCCAGCTGACAGGCAGCTTCTTCCGTTTCGAACGCGCCCAACTGCAAGGCGTACCACACGGAACCATTCAGCGTGATCTCCTGTGTTTCCCGTGTTTCGTCAAAGGCGGCGTCCAGCGGGATGGGGCTTGGCGTGGCAACGGTTTGAATCACCGCGTCGCCTCCGCTGCGGGCAGCTACGCCGGAAAACAAAATCACCGCCGATAAAAACAAAAGAGAATAGCTGACCCATTTGGCCGGTTTTCTTTCGCTGGGATAAACCCGTCTTTTCCCCTGCATTTTCATCCCTCCCGCGCGTCTGCACGGCAAGTTATGCATGGGAAAAAACATTTATACCAGACTTCCTTATCTGGTTCGCATTCTTCGTTCTGATAAGTATTATATCGAATACCGAAGAAAGATGCAAGTACCGTATGCAAAAGAAAGATTTTGCTAACTTCTTTGCATTTGCTCACGCCCATGTTATACTGTTTTCAGCCCTCTTTTTTGGCTGAAAAACCGCAAGGAGATAGAAAAATGATCTACCATCTCGACACGATCCCGGTATGGGAAGCGATGGAAAAAGAAACGCCCTGCCCGTTCTGCGCCCTGTACGAACGCATGGAACAGCAGGAGGTAGAGCGCAGTCTGGGCGGCAGCGTGATGGAACCCGATACCCGCATTCGGGTCAACGAAACGGGCATTTGCGCCCGGCACCACCAGCAGCTTTTCGGGATGCAGAACCGGCTTGGGCACGCGTTGCTAACGGATTCCCATTCCAAGGAGCTGCTGAAAAAACTGGAAAAATTGGAAAAACAGGCGAAGAATCTGCCGAAACGTGGTTTTTTCAGCAAACGTACCGAAGAGGACGAGCTTGCAGCGGCACTGCGGGCGTTGAGCAGCGGTTGTGTCATCTGTGAAGGGATCGACAGCCACATGAAGCGCTATCTCTATACTTTCGTGCATCTCTGGAAAACAGACACAGCCTTTGTCAAAAAATGGGAAGCTTCCAATGGACTGTGTCTCCCTCACGCCGCCGACCTTCTGGAAATGGCCAGTCAGAGCCTGAGCGGGGAAAAATACCGTCAGTTCGCCTTCTCCGTGCTTTCGGGGGTACGCCGCGCGTTGGAAACCGACGAGAAGGATTTGGAATGGTTCACCCTGAAATTCGACTACCGTAACCAGTCCAAACCCTGGGGCAACAGCCGCAACGCGCTGGAACGCACGGCGAACCGCCTGCGGGGGCGCTGCATTGTCACGTGCGAGAAAGAGACAACCAAATAATAAGCCTTTTTTTTGGAAATATCAAACCGTCCTTCCCATTTCGGAAGGACGGTTGTTGTTATGCTTCGGTATTTTCTTCCGGCTGATAACGTTCCAGCAGAACGCCGCTTTCTTCAAAAAACTTTCGGGAAAAATCGTCAGGATAGCCTTCCTGATACACGACCCGACGGATGCCGGTATTGATGATCATTTTAGCGCAGATGGAGCAGGGCTGATGGGTACAGTAAAGCGTCGCACCGTCGATCGCCAGTCCCAGCTTGGCCGCCTGCAAAATGGCGTTCTGTTCGGCATGAATGGCATAGCAGATTTCTGTGCGAGTGCCGGAGGGAATGTTCAGCTTGTCCCGCAGGCATTCGCCCCGTTCCTTACAGGTCAAAAGTCCGGCGGGCGCGCCGTTGTAGCCGGTCGTCATGATCCGCTTATCCTTCACGATGACTGCGCCAATCTTTCGCCCCTGTCGGTAACAGCTAGACCATTCGGAGATCAGCCAAGCCATTTTCATAAACCGATGATCCCAGCGATCCATGGGTATCCCTCCCTTATTGGAGGAAGTTTAACACAGAATGGGCGGAAACGCAACGAAAATGTTTCAATCCTCCCGTCCGTCAAGCCACCAGCTGGGATCGGCTTCCAACCTCGTTAGAATACAGGGAGCCTGCAGCGCCGCCGCACACTCCTGTGCCAGTCGGGTGCGCTCCGGCGTATCGCATTGGTTCAGCACCACCACAAAGCGGCTGTCTACCCGTTTATGCAGACCGTCGTTGCTTTCCAGAACCTTCGCCACATCCTCCGGGGTCGCCGTGTCCAAGGGCGTTTTATGCACCAGAGCGGCATAACGTTCCGCCCGATGGGCCGCTTCCGCGATAGGCCGCTGCAGTCCGCTCATTCCCGCCATGGCAATGACCAGACTTTCCCCGCCCAGCAGATAGGGTTCTTTTTCGTTAGGCGCTTTCAGCGGAAGCCCATGAGAGCCGTCCGCTTCCACCAGCACATAGTCTGCCATATCCAATAGCGGCTCCAAAGGCACTTCAGGCATTGCCAGCTTGTCGCGCTCTGCGTAGCTGGCGACGCACAGCACCCGTTCCTCCTCAAAAGCCTGCCGCATTTCAGAAACGCGCGGATTAATCAGACATGGGCATTGCGGCGGATGGATGCGGGTGGTCGTCAAGCGAAGCACCTTTCCCGGCAGTTGAAGCGACAGTTCGTCCAGCAGCCGGGTCTTTCCCCCGCCGCCCACAACAGACGTGATGCCCCGGGGAATCTTCAACGTTTCATAAAGCTTCGTCATTTGCATATCCTCTCTTGCTTTTTACAGGATGCTCTGGCGGGCAAACACAGGAAAAGCCCGCTTACTGCTTCATAGGAGCTTTTCTTTTGCCCTGACCGATGGTTATTGTTATCATAGCACAGCCGATTTTAGTTTTCAATATTTTTCTGATTTATGATAAAAGCTGATAAAAGCAGCCGTAAACGACATTTTATGAAGCTTACAGAAAATGTTACGATCCAATCATTGTGTTTTTACAGGTTTCATGCTATAATTCAATGGTCAAAGACGGTCAAATTGTCTTTGACGTTCTCTGGGAAAGGAGGGTCGCGTATGCGGCTCAGTGATACGATCGAGCAATTTATCAAAACAATGTTAGTGGAGGAAACACAGGAAATCGAGCTGAAACGAAATGAATTGGCCGAATATTTCAACTGTGCTCCTTCTCAGATCAACTATGTGCTTTCTACCCGCTTTACCCCGGATCACGGCTACATCATCGAAAGCCGGAGAGGCGGCGGCGGATGCATCCGCATTTTTCGGATGAAGCAGAGTACCGGCGAACAGCTTTTGTATCTAATCCATGAACGGATCGGCGATTCCATTGACGCCGTCTCCGCCAATCATCTGATTCAGCAGCTCAGCGAGCGCAAGGCCATTACCGCAGGGGAAGCCGCCATCATGCGGGCGGCGATCTCGCCGCAGGCGCTCAGTCTGCCGGTAACGGCGCAGATGAAAGATGCTCTGCGGGCTAAAATTCTGAAAAGTATGCTGATGGAGGTCGCTCATAAAGGAGCGACCGCACAGCCCTGAGGCGGCCAGCCCAAAAGGAGGGAACAACCATGCTTTGTGAAGAATGCCAAAAGAATGAAGCGGCTTTCTCCGTGACGATCACTTCCGGCGGCGAAACGACCACCCGTCACCTGTGCGGTGAATGTATGCAAAAAATGGAAGTAAGCCTGACCGGCGGTGATATTTCTGGCTTTTTGAGTTCTCTTTTGTCGATTTTGAGCCAATCGGCGGAGGAAACTGACGACAGCCCGGTTTGTAGCGGATGCGGGATGCATTATTCCGCTTTTGAGCGGACGGGACGGCTTGGCTGCGCTCAATGCTATCATGATTTTGCGGAGCAGCTTCGCCCGGTTCTGCAGCGAATCCACGGCAATATTCAGCACGAGGGCCGCAAACCCGCCCACTGGGAAAATACGCCCGAGCAGCCGGTACTGTCGCCCACGGAGCAAAAGCGGGAAGAACTTCGGCAGAAAATGGAAGAAGCCGTGGCTGATGAGAACTTCGAGGACGCGGCAAAATATCGAGACGAGCTTCGGGCGTTGGAGGCGCAGGAAGTTTCCGAAGCCTCCGAAAAGGCGACCGAAAATGACGAGAAGGGAGAGATTCGTCTGTGAGCGAATGTCCGAATGCGATCGCCGTTTCGGGGCGCATCCGTCTGGCGCGGAATTATCCCGACCTCCCCTTTTCCAGCATGGAACGGCCCGAGGACGCGGAAAGCTGCATCCAGCGGGCCAGTCAGGCCATGCATACCGGCACGGATGAAATCTATACCTTGCATTTGCTCCGTACTATGACACCGACCGACCGAATGGCCCTAGTGGATGCCCATCTGATCAGCCGGGATCTGCTCAAGCACAGTGCCATTGGCGCGGCGCTGATCCGACAGGACGAAAAAGTCAGCATCATGATGAATGAAGAAGACCACCTGCGGATTCAATCGCTGTCGCCCGGGAATCATTTAAGTGAAGCGGCGGAGGAAGCGTTCCGTGCAGAGGAAATTTTGGAAGGAAGCGACGGATTCAGCTTTGACCCTCAGCTTGGCTATCTGACCTCCTGCCCCACCAACACCGGGACGGGACTGCGCGCGTCGCTGATGCTCCATCTGCCTATGCTTACCCGCTTCAAGCAGATGGGCAACGTCAATCAGAGCGTAGCCAAGCTGGGACTGACCATGCGCGGCATCTACGGTGAGGGCAGCGAAGCGCTGGGCGACCTTTATCAGGTCAGCAACCAGATCACGCTGGGCCGCCGGGAAGAAGACATCATCGACGCTGTGACCGCTGTGGGCAAGCAGCTGATCGACATGGAAAGCAAGCTGCGGGAGCGCTGCCGCACCCAGCAGAAGGCGAAAGTCGAAGACACGCTCTGGCGCAGCTACGGTGCGCTGCGCTACGCTGTCCTCATGAGCGAGAAAGAGTTCATGCAGCATTGGAGCAACCTGCGTCTTGGCAGCGCCATGGGCATTCTGCCTGCGCCGCTTTCTGTTTCCGACGATCTTTTGTCCACCGCGCAGGACGCACACGTAAAGCAATACGCGCAGCGGAACCAGCTAGAACTCCCCGTGGAGCAGGTGCGCTGTCTGCTGCTGCAGGAGAAGCTGAAACCGTCTGAAATCCATTCATAACAGGAGGAACCTTATGCCTATTTTTGGAAGATTCACCCAGCGTGCTCAACGGGCCGTAGCCGCGGCGCAGCAGGCCGCCGTTTCGCTGCATCAACCCTACGTGGGCACCGAACATCTGCTGCTGGGTCTGCTGAAGGAACCCGGCGATCTCATTACCCAGCTTTTGCCGGAGAATGTTAATTACACTACCGTGTATGAGCGTATCCATGCCATTTTGGGTGAAGGGACCCGTCAGGGCGGCGGGATGCTGGAACTGACTCCTAGGAGTAAAAAAATTCTGGAAAGCAGCATTCTGGAAAGCCGCCGTCTGGGCCACAGTTATGTGGGCACCGAGCATTTCTGGCTGGCCTTGCTGCGTGAGGGCGAAGGAGTTGCGATTACCCTGCTCCGGGACATGGGCGTGAACCCGCAGGAATTGCAGAAGCAAATTCTCGAAAGCCTGAAAAACAATCAGCCTGACGGCGAAAACTCACAGCCGGGACAAGATGGCGAAGCGCGAAACGAAAGCGACAATCCCCTTGAAAAATATAGCCGCGACCTGACTAAAGCGGCGCAGAATGGCGAACTGGATCCTGTGGTGGGGCGCACGACCGAGATCGAGCGTATCATGCAAATCATGAGCCGCCGCACCAAAAATAACCCGGTGCTGATCGGCGAACCGGGCGTGGGCAAAAGCGCCGTCATCGAGGGCCTGGCGCAGCTGATCGTGGCCGGGAAAGTGCCGGAGACCCTGACAGGCAAACGGATCCTTTCTCTGGATCTAGGCAGCATGATCGCCGGAAGCAAATATCGCGGCGAATTTGAGGAACGCCTGAAGGATACCATTCAGGAAGTCCACAAACAGGGCAACGTGATCCTGTTTATCGATGAATTCCATACCATCATCGGAGCAGGCAAGGCAGAAGGCAGCATGGATGCGGCCAACATCCTCAAGCCCGCACTGGCCCGCGGTGAGCTGCAGTGCATCGGCGCTACCACCATCGACGAATATCGGAAGAACATCGAAAAAGATGCGGCGCTGGAACGCCGTTTCCAGCCGGTCATGGTAGGCGAACCTACTGCTGAGGAAGCGCTGGCTATTCTGAAAGGGCTTCGGGATCGCTATGAGGCGCACCACAAGGTCAAGATTACCGATGAAGCGCTGGAGGCCGCCGTCAGCCTGTCCGACCGATATATTGCCGACCGTTTTCTGCCGGATAAAGCCATCGACTTGATGGACGAGGCCGCCTCCCGCGTCCGTCTGCACAGCTTCACCGCGCCGCCCGATGTGAAGGAGCAGGAGGAACGGCTGAAAGCGCTGCAAAATGAAAAAAAAGAAGCCATCGCTCATCAGGACTTTGAAAAAGCTGCCGGCCTGCGGGACGAAGAACGAGCCTTGAAGGAAGAAGTGGCGCAGAAGCGGGCTGCGTGGGAGCAGCGCAAGAGTGCGACCCACGATGTAGTCACCGAAGAAGACATCGCTCAGATCGTCGCCAGCTGGACGGGCATCCCGGTCAAAAAAATGACGGAAGACGAGGGTCAGCGGCTGCTCCACATGGAAGAACTGCTCCACCAGCGGGTGGTCGGCCAAGACGAAGCCATCAGCGCCGTCAGCCGGGCCCTTCGCCGGGCCAGAGCGGGTCTGCAGGATCCGAAACGCCCCATCGGTTCCTTCATTTTCCTGGGGCCCACCGGCGTTGGCAAGACCGAACTGTGCCGGGCGCTGGGCGAAGCCATGTTTGACGATGAAAACGCCGTCATCCGCATTGATATGAGCGAATACATGGAGAAGCACAGCGTATCCCGACTGGTGGGTTCTCCTCCCGGATACGTGGGCTATGAAGAAGGCGGCCAGCTGACCCAAAAAGTCCGCAACAAGCCCTACAGCGTCGTGCTTTTCGACGAGGTAGAAAAGGCCCATCCTGATGTGTTCAACATCCTTTTGCAAATTCTGGACGATGGCCGTCTCACCGACAGCAATGGCCGTGTGGTGAATTTCAAAAATACCATCATCGTCATGACCTCCAACGCCGGGGCCAGCAGCATCAACAACAGCCGCACGCTGGGCTTCGGCGGAACGGTGGAAACCGCCCGGGACTACGAAGCCATGAAGGAACGGGTCATGCACGAGGTCAAAGACCTGTTCCGCCCGGAATTTATCAACCGTATCGACGACCTGATCGTGTTCCACGCGCTGGAGCCGGATGACATCCACAAGATCACCGAACTGATGCTCAAAACCGTCAGCAAGCGGCTGAGCGAGCGCGGCATTCATCTCCACTACGATGGGGAGGTCATTGACCTGCTGGCCCACGACGGCTATGACCCCGCCTATGGCGCTCGTCCCCTGCGCCGCACCATTCAGCGGGCTGTAGAGGACGCTTTGAGCGAGGAGATCATCGCCGGGCATATCGCTTTGGGCGACGATGTACGGCTCTATGTGAACGGCGACCATAAAATCGGCTTTGAAAAAATGGTTCAGCCAAAAAACGCCGTTTTCCCTGCGGTAACAGAATAAACAGCTTGACCTCTTTGCCTCTGTGCGACCCGGCGCAGAGGCTTTTTTTGAAAAAAGCCCTGCCAAAAACTAAATTTTACAAAATGCCGTTTTCAATTTGAAAAAGCTATGATATAATCTACCATCATGTGGCTTTTGCCGCACACGTTAAGGAGGAGTTTTTTTGGACGGCGACCCCATAGGCAGTCAATTGTTGTTGCAGCTGATTCTGATTCTGATCAATGCATTCTTTGCCGCAACGGAAACGGCTGTCGTTTCTCTCAATGAAAACAAAATCAAAAAGCAGGCCGAAAGCGGAGACGCAAAGGCCGTACAACTGCTGAAAATGGTAGAGTCCCCCACAAAATTTCTTTCTACCATTCAGGTTTGTATTACCCTGAGCGGTTTTCTGGCCAGCGCCTTTGCAGCCGACCGCTTTGCGTCCATGATGGCGCAGGCGCTGCATAATGCTGGCTGGACGTTCGTCTCTCTGAATGTGCTGAACAATATCTGCGTGATTCTGATCACGCTCATTCTCAGCTACTTCATGATCGTTCTGGGTGAACTGACGCCTAAGCGGATTGCCCTGCAGAATCCTGAAAAGGTCGCCTCCTTTTCCTGCGGCGTGATTCGTGTGGTTTCCGTGATCTTTACACCGATCGTCTGGCTGCTGTCCGTCAGCACCAATGGAATGCTGCGCCTGTTCGGCATCAATCCGCACGATTCCGGCGAGGAAGTCACGGAGGAAGAGATCCGCATGATGGTCGATATCGGCAGCGAGAGCGGCGCGATCGAGCAGGACGAACGGAACATGATCGAAAACATTTTCGAATTTAACAACATGACCGCCGCCGATGTGATGGTTCACCGCATCGATGTAATCTCCATCCACGTGGACGACACTCGGGAGGAAATTCTCAAGGTCATCAAAGAGAGCGGCCTGAGCCGTTTCCCGGTTTACGACAGCGACATCGACGACGTGATCGGCATTCTCAATACCCGTGATTTTCTGCTCAACGCTCAGTCCAGCCACCCCAAAACGGTGCGGGAGCTGCTGCGCTCCGCCTATCTGGTACCGGAGACCGTTCCGGCGGACACGTTGTTCAGCAATATGCAGAAGCAGAAGATTCATCTGGCCGTTGTGGTGGATGAATACGGCGGCATGAGCGGTATCGTGACCATGGAGGATCTTCTGGAAGAAATCGTTGGCAACATCTACGACGAATTTGATCCTTCCGAAGAAAACGAGATCGAACAGCTGGGCGAAAATCTCTGGCGGGTGGACGGTTCCGTTGATCTGGACACGCTTTCTGACGCGCTCCATGTGGAACTGCCGTTGGAAGAAGAATACGACACGCTGGGCGGTATGGTATTCAGCACCTTCTCCAGCATCCCGGAGGATGGAAGTACACCGTTGGTGGAGATCAACGGGCTGAAAATTCAGGTGGAAAAAATTTGCGACCATCGTGTGGAATCCGCGCTGGTCAGCAAGCTGGAGCCAAAACCGGTGCAGGAAGAGGAACAGGAAGAAGAATGAAATACAAACATCTTTTCTGGGACTTTGACGGGACTCTGTACGATAGTTATCCGCAGATATTGAATGCGATAGAACAGACGTTTCGCTCGTTTTCTTTGCCGGTGCCGTCGAAAGATGAGTTGCTTCGGGAAACGAAAGTCTTGGTTTCTCGTGCACTGTCGACCTACGGCGGCAACATTCCGCAGGACGAACTGATGACCCGTTTTCAGAGCTATCACCATGCGATCGCCTCTTTTCCCCTTTATGAAGGGACGGCCAGCTGCCTAAAAACACTGCATTGCAACGGAATAAAGCACTATCTGTATACGCATCGAAGCCTGACCGCCAAAAAGCAGCTGGAGCAGGACGGACTTTGGCTGCTGTTCACCGACTACGTTACCTCCGAGGACGGCTTTCCCATGAAGCCCGCGCCTGACGCGCTGCTTGCATTGATGAAGCGGAACGGTTTAGACCCATCGGAATGTGTCATGATCGGTGACCGGGAAATCGACGTTCAAAGCGGGTATAACGCAGGAATGGACGGAATCCTTTTTGACCCCGAGAACTTTTACCCGAACTGCCACGCCGAAAAGCACGTTCGCTCTATGGATGAACTGTGCAGCTGGATTTTAGAAAAGTAAAAGATCATACGAAGAAAGCGGAGAATGAAATCCATCATTCTCCGCTTCTTTTGATTGCTCACTTATTTTTTCTTACCGAGTCCAAGTCCCTTGAGAAGTTCGTTAGTCAGTTTGTTGGTCACTGTCCGGGTGGCGCTGTTGATGGCAGTGTTCTTCACACGGCCCAATACGCTGTTATTGGCACGGGCACGTTCGGCGCGTTCTTCGCGCAGTTCGTCGTTGCGCTGGCGACGCTCCGCAGCTTCTTCTTCTTTGGCCTTACGGGCAGCTTCCCGTTCCGCCTTTTCCTGAGCTGCTTGGGCTTCCTTGGCCGCTTTTGCAGCCGCCTTGGCTTCTGCTTCGGTCTGAACCGGCACGTACTGGCCGGTAGCGGGATTATAAGCCAGCGTCATCTGCTTCTGCACATAGCCGCCGGTGGTCGGATCAAGCACCAGCACATTCTGCGTAATGACCTGCGCCTGAGCGGCAGGCTGCTGCATCACGGTCTGCTGAACCGGCTGTGCCACAGGTTGCTGCATTACGACCGGCTGTTGAGCTGCGTACTGCACGGGAACCTGCTGCACGGGCGTATAAGGCTGCTGGGCATATTGCTGTACCGGCACGTAGGGCTGCTGCTGAGGAACCTGTTGTACGTATTGCTGGGGTGCATACTGTACGGGCTGGGCTATCTGATCGGCCTGCGCGGGGATCTGCGGGTTGTTGTTCTGGTTTTCCATCATCTCAGGCTCCTTTTGAATATATTGTCCGGTGAGCGGATCATAAACCACGGTACGGGAACCGGCCGGAACTGCCGTCTGGGCGTTCAGCTGCGCCAGAAATTCATTCATATCATCGATAAAGATGGGGCCGCTCGGCTGCTGCGGTTCTTCTTTCTGGCTTTCTTCCTGTTCCTTCATCAGGATCGCATAGGCGCCTTCCATGACGATCGGCAAATCATATCGTCCTGCCATGGGACTGCTTTCGATCACCTCGGCGCGCTTCTCGGCTGAAATAGCTCCCATGCTGCTTTGAGGCGGCAGAACCGTCGCCCGCTGTACAACGCCGGGCGCGCCGTATTCATCCAGAAAGGAAATCAAGGCCTCGCCGGTTTTCAGTTCGGAAATGGCACTTTCCGTATCAAATTCCGGGTTGACCCGGAAGGTTTGCGCCGCCACCTTGACCGCCTTCTGATCCAGCGGCGTAAAAGCACGTAAGGCGTGCTGCACGCGGTTTCCCAGCTGTCCCAGAATACTCATGGGAACGTCGGAGGGATTCTGCGTAATAAAATACACGCCAACGCCCTTGGAACGAATCAGGCGGACAACCTGCTCCACTTTTTCCATCAACTGCTTGGAACAGTCGTTAAAAAGCAGGTGCGCCTCATCGAAGAAAAAGACCATCAACGGTTTTTCCAGATCGCCTCGTTCCGGCAGCAGCTCATAAAGGCGGCTCAGCATCCACAGCAGGAAGGTGGAATACATCAACGGACTCAAGAACAGCTTATCGCAAGCTAAAATGTTGATGTAGCCCTTGCCGTTTTCGTCCGTCCTCATCCAATCGGAAATCTGCAGGGACGGTTCACCGAAGAAGCAATCGCCGCCTTGATCCTCCAAAACGGCCACGGCGCGCTGGATGGCTCCGATGCTGGCCTTGGAAACATTACCGTAATGCAGCGTATACCGGCTGGCATTCTCGCCCACATAGGCCAGCATGGCTTTTAGGTCCTTCACCGTGTACAGAGGCAAGCCTTCGTCCGCCGCTACCCGGAAAAGAATATTCAGTACCCCGGACTGGGTCTCATTCAGGTTCAGCATCCGGGAAAGCAGCAACGGCCCCATTTCGCTAATTGTTGCCCGTACAGGATGACCCTGCTCGCCATACACGTCCCAGAACACCGTCGGGTAGGTTTCTGTCCGAAATGCCGATACGCCTGTTTCCATCAGCCTTTTGCCGATTTTTTCACTAACGGTTCCGGGGATTACCATGCCGCTCAAATCACCCTTGATATCCCCCATGAACACCGGCACACCCATATCGGAAAAGCCCTCGGCGATCACCTTTAATGTAACGGTTTTTCCCGTGCCGGTAGCGCCTGCGATCAATCCATGGCGATTCGCCATTTGAGGCAGAAGAAATACGGGCTTGTGGCTGCTGTCCGTGGCCACCCAGATTTTTCCATCGTAAAGCATTCCACCACAGCCTCCTGTCTTTTGTCTTATTTTACAACGCTGCGCTTGACTTCGTCAAGGGAAAACGCTGTTTTTGTCACTTGACTCCCATAACGGAATACACTGGGATATGAGAAAAACGCTGTTTTTTCTCAAGGGCAACAAAGGAGGACAGGAAAATGAAAAAAACGCTAGCAGACCTGCTGCCCGGCGAACGCGCCGCTGTGCTCAAATTGAATCTCACAGGGCGCTTGCGCAGGCGGCTGATGGATATAGGGCTGATCGAAGGGACGGAAGTGGAATGCGTTGGAATCAGTCCCTTGGGCGACCCAAGCGCATATCTGATCCGGGAAACTGTTGTGGCTATCCGTCACAGCGACGGCCAGGGAGTCTTGATTGGCTAAAAACAGACGAAAGGTGGAATGCCCAGATGGGATTGAACGTGCAGCGGCGCGGCTTCCAAAAAGGCGGCGAAAAACCGTCTTTTGTCATTGCCGTAGCTGGAAACCCAAACGTGGGAAAAAGTACGCTTTTTAACGCGCTGACAGGGATGAATCAGCACACCGGCAACTGGCCGGGCAAAACGGTGGGCAGTGCCAGAGGCTATTGTGAAAGCAGACGCTATCGTTATGAAATCGTGGACACGCCGGGCGCTTACTCGCTGTTCGCCCATTCTGCGGAAGAAGAAGTCACCCGGGATTTTTTGTGTTTCGGTCAGGCTGCGGCGGTTCTGGTGGTCTGTGACGCAACCTGCCTGGAGCGGAATTTGAATCTGGTTCTCCAGATTTTAGAGCTGCACGACCGTGTTCTTGTTTGCGTTAATCTGATGGACGAAGCTCGCAGACGCGGCATCCAGCTGAATCTTGCCAAATTAGAAGAAAACCTTGGCGTACCTGTTGTCGGGATTGTCGCACGAAAGAAAAAAACAGTCGGTGCTGTTCTGGAAAAATTGGATCGCCTGATGGAGCAATCAGGAAATACACCGTCTGCTTTCCCCTATCCCTCGCCGGTAAACGAAGCATTGTCAAAACTGGAGCCGCTTTTCATCCCGTGGCCGCGTCTTTGCCGTCAGTCTCGCTGGATGGGACTGCGTGCGCTGGAGGACAGTACCGCCCTGACTGAACTGCTCAAAGAGCATACGGAAGACCGACCGCTTTCATCCCCGGAAGCAGAAACGACCATGGCCGAAGCGCGAGGGATTCTTCAACGAGCAGGGATCAGCGGAGCAGCCTTACGCGACCTGACCGTTCGAACCTTGGTGCTGGAAGGGGAACGAATCGCGCAGAATTGTGTGATCTGCCGAAAGGATAAAGGCTACTCTGAACGGGATCGAAAGCTGGATCGCTTTTTAACGGGCCGCAGAAGCGCCTTTCCCATCATGATTTTGCTGCTTCTGCTGCTGTTCTGGCTGACACTGACCGCCGCTAACGTTCCCTCTGTCCTGCTGAACCGAGCTCTTTCCAGTGTACAGGACTGGTTAAGTCACTGTTTCTACGCAGCCGGTGCGCCCGCGTGGCTTCATGACGCCCTGGTATTGGGAGCGTGGCGGGTGCTTGCCTGGGTCGTTTCCGTCATGCTGCCGCCAATGGCGATCTTCTTTCCGTTGTTTACGCTTTTAGAAGATTCGGGCTATCTGCCGCGGATCGCCTATAATCTAGATCAGCCTTTCCAGTGCTGCCATGCCTGCGGCAAACAGGCGCTGTGTATCTGTATGGGCCTTGGGTGCAACGCCGCCGGGGTAGTCGGGTGTCGAATTATCGATTCGCCGCGTGAACGGCTCATTGCCATTCTAACTAACTGCTTTACCCCCTGCAACGGACGCTTTCCAACTCTGCTGTTGATACTGGGGATATTCTTTGTCCCTGTGACGAACAGTGCTCTTTCAGGCATTGTTTCGGCTTTCGGGTTGATTTGCCTGCTATGCGTCAGTCTGGCCGTAACGTTCGGCACATCCCGTCTGCTTTCCGGGACGTTGCTGAAAGGTGTCCCTTCGTCCTTCACGTTGGAAATGCCACCCTATCGGCGGCCGCAGCTTGGCAAGGTTTTAGTGCGTTCCCTCGTCGAACGAACGCTGGTCGTGCTGGGCAGAGCAGCGGCAGTGGCAGCGCCCGCCGGACTGCTTTTATGGGCATTGCAAACGCTTCTTCTACCGAATGGAACCTCTCTGCTGATTGGGTTGACCCGCTGTTTAGACGGTCTGGGCCGTCTGATGGGGCTGGACGGCATTCTGCTGACAGCCTTTCTATTGGGCTTTCCTGCGAATGAAATCGTGCTGCCCATCGCACTGATGCTCTATCTTTCGCAGGGGAATCTGACTGAACTTGGAAATACGCTGGAATTAAAACAGATTCTTCTTTCTCACGGCTGGACGCTGAAAACTGCCCTGTGCATGTTATGGTTCACGCTGTTTCACTGGCCCTGCTCCACGACGCTGCTTACCATTCGCAAGGAGACCGGCAGTCTGCGCTGGACAGCACTGGCCGTGCTCCTGCCAACCCTGATCGGCATACTGGGATGTATGTTGATCTCCCTGCTTGGGCGACTGACGGGGTGGCTCTTCTGATTTTTCAACGGAAGACGAAGATTTTTTTCAAAAAGAAAAGGAGCGTTGCTGGATCGCTCCTTTTTGTGATAGAAGTTTGAATTACTGCAGCGCCGCGCGAAGCGGGGAAAGATCGACTACGTCCGTTTCGTCCTGAATGGCCTCATATAGTTTTTGCAAAACATATCGTACTCCGCCGGGCACATCGCTCTCCGCGTTCAGCGGCATGACCGGGTCATGAACGCTGAGCCGCAGCAGGAACCACGCTGCGTTCAAATGGCTGTCAATATCGAAGGAAATCCGAACGCCCTCCCGATTATCCGGAGCGATATGCCATTCCTCGTGCTCGGTAGCGTATTCCATCAGGCGCTCAATCAGTTGACGGGCCGCAGGGGCAAAATCCTCCGCTATCACATTCAGACGAATTTCACGGCTCTCCACCGGCTCCTTCAAGCCGTCCAGCAGCTTGCTCAGTTCTTCGCCCTGCTGCTTGAGCTGCATGGCCTTGATCAGCAGCACCGTGACCAAATACATGCCGTCATCCAGAAAGTGATTGCTGCGCAGCGCAGCATGGCCGCTGGTCTCGATCGCCAGCGGGCAGTTTACGCCCGCTTCGTTCAGCCGGATCGCCTCGTCAATCACGTTGCGGTAGCCCCGCTTATAGCGATAATGAACGCCACCCCACTCCTGAATGAAATCCGCCAAACCCGAAGAAGTCACGGAATCCGTAACAATGGTCGCGCCGGGCATTTCCTCCAGCAGAATAGCGCTGATCAAAGCGATCAGCCGGTTTCGGTTGATCTCCCGGCCAGTATGATCCACGATTGCCGCACGGTCGCAGTCTGCATCAAAAATTACGCCCAGATCTGCGTCGTATTTGTGCACAGCTGCCGAAATAGAGGCCATAGCATCCGCGTTTTCCGGGTTGGGAATATGATTCGGGAAGTGACCATCCGGCTCCAGAAACTGACTGCCTTCCACCCAAGCGCCCAATTCCTCCAGCATATTCGCATAGAAACCACCCGCGCCATTTCCAGCGTCCACCACGACATGGAGACCCAGAAGCGGCTTTTGCACCTCCGGGTCAACGCCGGAGATAATCAGTTCTTCCAAATGTTTCTGATAGGTAGGCAGGAAAGGCGTATGCAGCACTTTTCCGGGGCGTTCGTCCGATTCTGCGGGTTCCAGATGCTGTGCGATTTCCAGCACTTCATCCAGCTCATGGAAGCCCAAGCCGCCCTCCTTCGTAAAAAACTTCAGGCCGTTCAGCTGCCATGGATGATGGCTGGCGGTAATCATGATGGAGGCGTCCGGCTGGAAGCCCTCCGTCAGAATCGCCATATACATGGAGGGCGTGGTGCACATTTCATAATCAGCCGCCGTTGCGCCGGTGGTGGTGATTCCTTCCAGAACGGCCCCAAGCAGCTGCGGGCCGGAAAGACGGCTGTCCCTTCCCACGGCGATGGTCAGCTGCTCCGGCTTTTTCAAAAGTTTTTGGGACAAAAAGGCCACAAAAGCCCGCCCGAGCGTTTGAGCCACTGCCGGGGTCAGCACCGCATTTTCTCCCATGGCAACTCCGCGCACGTCCGAGCCGCTTTTCAGCTTTTTGAAGTCCATTGTTTTTCCTCCTCACATCGTCCGTCCATTTTGATCGGTTTCATCCGTCCAGCTGCGCCATCGCTTCGTCCGCTACCGAGCGCAGCAGGGTGTACATAGGTTTCAGCCTAAGAAAATCCTGCCGCACCAGTTCTGCAAGTTCCGGCTGATAGCAGGTTTTGAAAGGCACGTTGACCCGCTTGATGTACAGATCCTTACAGGGGTACAGCATTGCTAGTTCCAACGGCATCCCGGCAGGTGCCCGGAGCCGTTGGTAACGATCGCCCAAAATCTGCAGCTCCTGCGAAGGAATACGGCTCAAGCGAAGCGCCCGCTGCACCTCTTTCGGTTTCTCAACCATCCGCTGGCGAAGCACGTTCATGGCAGGCCGGTTCATCCCCCAGAACCCTAAACCCCATTCCACAGTTTCGGGGGACAGCTCAAACCAGTACATGACCGATGAATCCTTTGCTTCTCCGGCACGGTGGAAAATCAGCCAAAGGTGATCCCGATAGGGGGACTTATCCTTCGTAAAGCGCGTATCTCGACGAAGGCGCGCCAGGCATTTTGCCGGGCGCACCTCCAAATCATCAGATATGGAAAGCATCGTCTCCCCCAGCTCATCGATCAAGCTGTAGAAGGGCTTTTTCACAAATGTCTGGTATTCGTTCTCGTGAGCTTTGTAGAAAGATACTTCGTTATGGAACCGAATATCCAGAAAAAATCGTATGGTTTCCTCCGGAAAACCGCTGAACATGCTTTCGACTCCCTTATCTTATTCCTGATGTCTGCGGGAACGGCGGCGGCCTTCGTGCGCTTCCTCAGCAGCGGCTTCTGCGTGTTCCGTCGCCTGCTCGGCGTACAAGTCTTCGTCCGCTTCGGTCACTTCTTCCGCTTCCTCGGCCTCATCTCCATACACAGGGTCCGCGTTATCGTAAGAGGATTCGTCATAATAGGAATCATCTTTCGAATACGCACTCTCATCCGAGGAATCCTCGCTTCCGTAGGAGTCGTCGTCCTGCCAATCATCCGCCGTGTCATCCTCGGGACGTTCGAAGCCCTGATAGAGATCCTCTGCGTCATCATCGTAGAGATCATGCTCCATCCGGAAGTGATCGTCCTGTTCTGTTGTGCCCCTGGTGTCCACTGCATCGCGGGCGTATTTCATATGAGGCAATTCCCAATCAATCTCTTCGTCACGGGGCTCGCCCACCATGCGACGGTTCGCCATCTGGGCTTCCTGTTCTTCCGGACTGATCTCCGCTTTTTTCTTCGGTCGCTCCGCGTTTTCTTCCGCAGGCTTGTCCTCTTCTTCACTTTCCGCCGGGGTGATGTAATCACGGCGCTTTGCACGCTCCAAATGGTCGTAGGCCGCGTTGGAAGCGCGCTTCTGGTCGGCACGACGTTTGGTAGCGATCAACAGCAGGACGCAAACTGCCAGCAGTACTACGCCCGTTATAATCAGAAGCGGAAGCAGCACATTCTGAATCGCCTTAGGCACTGTGCCAATGCTGGGGTCACGGATCGGGATCACCGTAGCGGGCTCAAACGTGGGTTCCGCCGTAGGCACCGGCGGGGGCGTAGGCGTTGCAGGCGCAGGTGTTGGAGCATACACGGCGATCTGCATTTCGTTGCTCTGGAAAGTCTGCGAATTTTCCAGAGGGTCGTCCGCCGTTACGGTAAACTGGTATTTGCCTGAATAGCTCAACGCCGCATCGCGGTTCATTGTGCGGGCCTCGCCCTTCGGAATGGTATCGAAGGTGGCAAGCTCCATGTTTCCGTGATAGACCTTTACATTTTTCGCGTCCACATTGCTGTCGTTGTTGATTGTCAGCGTAAAGCGAACGGTCGCAGGATTGCCGTAAACCTCCGTCTGATCGACGGAAGCGGTAAGGCTCAGGTTCAATACGTCCTCGGCGTTCATGGCCGTCACGGATACAGCATCGGTAGCGGCCGTCACCTCGTTGCCGGTAGCGTCCATTGCCGTCACATTGAACTGATACTGGGCCGTTTCCTGAATGGTAACGTCCTTCGTCAAAGTCAGAGAATTACCGGCCTTCAATTCCTGATTGGAGAAAACCTCTCCCAGCGTATCATCAGTTACGCGAATATCGCTGAAATCGACGTTTCCCTTGTTATTCAGCGTCAGCGTCAGCGTCACCGTGCCATTCACCACAGCACCCTTGGCGCTGGAGGCAAGGGCGGCAGTCAACTTGGAATCCCCATAGGTGATCTTCTGGTTGTCGACCGTATAGGTCAGCTTCTTGGAGCTTCCCTCGGCGGTATACGTCAGTTTCGCACCGCTGGTCAGGTCTTTTTTGCCCATCTTGACTGTAAAGGTCAATTCCGCCGTCTGGCCGGACTTCAGCGAGAAGGCATCGATGGACTGTTTCTTTTTCTGAATATCGGTATTTTCCTGAATTTTAATGTTATTGAGGGTCAGGGTACCGGCGTTGGTGATAAAATATGTCACCTTCACATCCTGATCCTGCTGGGCTACCGTAGGCGTAATGGTTCGCTTGACCTGCAGCAGAACATCGGCCTTTTGCGTCGTGATCTTTGCCTGAATGGGAATGCTCTGTTCCACGCCCTCGCCGCTGGCCAGATAGTTGGTGTACTTCAGATAATAAACGATAGAGCCGTTATCCAGGGCACTCTGGCTGACGTCATATTCGCCCGTCCAAGTCAAAGACTGGCCGGCCTTCAGGGTCGCCTGACCGCTGTTGCCGAAATCCGCGACCACCTGTGCGGCAGGATCCAGCAGCGTGACCGGGTCTTTCAAGTCCTCATTGGAAGTATTGGATACGGTGATCGAGACATTGACCTTTCCGGGCGCTGCCAAATAGGACGGATCCAACTCAATAGAAGCCACCACCGGCGAGGTGGCAGCGCTGGCGATTCCGCAGATTAAAAGCGCAGTGAGCAATACAAACCCAAACCAGAAGCCGCGTTTTTTCATCCAATGTCGGGCGGAAGCAACCGCCCTTCCTCCCTTCGGAAAGCCGATGGCAGCAGCTGTGCGCATACACCGGGATGGTTAGGCTTTCCATCCGTTGCTGGTTCCATCCATCTTTACAAAAGTATAACTTTCGTCTATCTATTTTATTGCAGCATTTAACATTTGTCAAGCTGTCAGCGTTCGTCGTGATCCATGTGCAGGAGCCGCATCGCCCGCGGCAGACCCGCCACAATGGAGGCGAAGTGCTCCGGCTTGATCTGTCCGAGCCGGATAGCGGGCACCAGCCAGTGGCACACAGCAGAGTCGGCAGCCGCCAGGAAACCGCCGCGCACCTTCCGGGTAGCAACCTCAATGAAGCGCCGCATATCGATCAGCGTCGCGCGGGGAACCGCAAATTCTTCCTTCTCAATACGGGCTTTCAGTTCCGCAAACCACTTATCCGCTTCGGACAGCATCGGGTGCGTATCGGAACGGATATCCATAAAGGAACTCAAGGACGCGGGCTGCACCGCCTGGAAGTCCTCCACCCGGCCAAAGGCGCGTTTGATGGCCGTGGGGACGTGGACAATGGGATGGGCGGGCAGACCGGCGGTGGAATAATTTTCGATTTGGTGAGAGGTCGCCAGATACAGCGTTTTATGGCCGTAAATGGACATGCTCTCCGTGCCGAGGGACTGGATCGTCACGGTAGGCGTGCGCTGGCCGTCCTCTGGCAGGATGCTGACGACTTCTACATAGGACTCTGGCAGGATCGTGCCGGAAACGCTTTGCAGACCGAAGCTCTCCAGCATGACCTGTGCAAAACGGGCCGCATCGGCTTCCGTGGCCGCGCAAAGGCACAGCG
>ERZ827150.136-NODE-136-length-115621-cov-15.713090_pt1 | contig 115621 bp, 112 predicted proteins | sample MGYA00519779_ERZ827150 | MGnify/ENA primary metagenome ERZ827150 (study PRJEB31778, sample SAMEA3449267) | human gut metagenome | biome: human gut; feature: human-associated habitat; material: faeces | place: United Kingdom | collected 2010/2012 ...
ACTCGCGACCCTTAGCTTGGAAGGCTAATGCTCTATCAACTGAGCTACTTCCGCATTTTCCAGACCCTCTTGAGGCCGGCCGGCTTTCGTACGGGAGCAGTTGCGAACCTGCGCCCACCCTTGGCCTATTAACTCGAAAGTCCAATCCACGGTCGTGAATCGGATTTCCGAATTTGTGGGAGAAGATGGATTCGAACCACCGAAGACGTACGTCAGCAGATTTACAGTCTGCCCCATTTGGCCACTCTGGTATTCTCCCAAAATTAGTATGTATCAAGTCGTCTGCAACACTCACTCATTCTCTCACCCCCCCTCCGCGTCTCGTCATGGCCTCACATCGGGCCACCGGCTTTAGTGAGCCGATGGAGGGATTCGAACCCCCGACCCGCTGATTACAAATCAGCTGCTCTGGCCAACTGAGCTACATCGGCAGAGACCATTTTGGGTTGCAAAAGTAAGAATTATTTTCCATTCCGCCAAATATTGGAACGATAAAATTTCACTCTTACATGCGACTTGTCGTATTCAAAGAACGGTGTTCCCTTTCAATATTCGGGAAATCGGCCACAAAGGTAGAATAGTTTTGCAAATAAAAAAACAGATAGGCCATTTTTTTGATCATTTTTCATCAAAATGATTGCACCGAAGGACTATGCGGTCGTCACACGACACACCGGGCAGGCCTGCAGGAGTGCCCCCACAGGCATTTTGCTCGGATACAAGTTGTTCGCAACTCCCGATACGGGCGTTTTTAGCCACCGCAAGTCCCCGTCACCACTGAATCCGAGATCCGGCAAGGCCCTTCACACTCATTCCAGGTCCTACGCTCCCGACACCGTGTCAGCGCGCAACCTCCCACCCCTGCTGACAAACCTTCCACCCACAATCATCCTCCGCAAGAGTGCCGCATACAAACCCGAATCGGGCCGCCGGACAAAAGCCCGACAGCCCGATTCAACACTATGTTCATTGTTTAACCTGATATGCCTTACATCAATATGGTGCGGCCAACATAGAAGGTCAGCGTTGCCGACGTGATGCCGTCATCGGGATATGCCGCCTGAACCTCGGAGGTCAGATCGGTGGTGAGTTCCACAAGATCTGTATTCTTGACCTTGAAGGTAAAGACCCGCGATGTATTGCCAACCGTCAACGTAAGCTGGTCACCATCGGTCTGCCATGCACCTTCGCTCACCTTGCCATCCAGCGAACGGGCATACTGGCCATCGGCATCGAATTCAAGCTCCGCTCCGGCCAACGCTCCGCGGATTTCGGTCAGCAACGTACTCTCAAGAGAGGAGGCGGTGCCGACATTGTTGCCGGTAAGATCCAGCGAAATGTCATATTCCGAATTGTTGCCGCCGACAATCGTCCCCCACAAACCGGGGAAACCCTTCACTCGTACCAGCATCTGAAGGAATATCTGGTCCGTAGTGATATAGATAGTCGTTGCACCGATCTTGACGCCCTCGATAATCAACGTAAGGCTGTCGGCCGAGGCAACTGCCACATCGGTATTCCCCGACATGACATCCAACGTATTGCCGAACTGCGCCATCGATATAGCCGATTGCGAACCAACCCATACGGCGGTCGAACCCTGGAGATAATCGAGTCCGTCATTGTTATCCGAACAACTCATTGTGCCCGCTGCCAGAACCAGGCAGACGAGAACCGATAAAAATCTTTTCATACTCTGTATCGAATTAAAAATATTCTTTGTTTGCATGTTCATATAATTGATGCCGGAACGCGCTATTTCGTTGCACAACCACATCGACTTGATCGATTTTTCGCAGCCGCTCCCCGACACACATTACTGCAATACAAAATCCGCTCCAATTGTATCGCACGCGCAAATATTTTATCGATATGTCCCGATTACAGACAATCAGCGGGCCGTATGGCAGACGTAAAGTCTCTTTGTCCCTCCGGTCTTCATAATTCGTGCCCCCGTTGGCCCGTTATCGCACCCATCATTCCACACCGTTCAGCATGTCGCCATCCTTATACGGTCCTGCTCTCCGCAACTACACATCATGTCTGCAGCGACATCGCTTCCACGCCCCTCCCCATGGCGCCACATACATCCCGCTCTTTCAACATCCCGCACTTTCACGATCAAAAACAAATGAGGCCGTACGACTTTCGCCGACGGCCTCATTTATCGAATCCGTAACTATATATTACATCTTCTTACCCACGTTTGTCTTTGCAGCGGTAACCTTGGCACCGGTATTCTTGGTAGCCTTGGGAGCTGCGGCAACAGGTTTCTTTGCGGCCTTGGGTTTGGCCTCGGCTGCAGGAGCAGCGGTATTAGCCTCTTCTGCACCCTCACTCTTCTTGGCCGGACGACGGCTGCGACGAGTCTTCGGCTTGGTCTCGGTCGATACGACACCGGTCGTATAAGCCTCGTTGAAGTCGACGAACTCGATGATGCACATGTCGGCGGCATCTCCCAGACGGAAACCGGTCTTGAGGATACGGGTGTAGCCTCCCGGACGGTCAGCAATCTTGGGAGCGATCGTACGGAAGAGTTCCGTAACGGCCTCCTTCTGCTTCAGGTAGCTGAATACCACACGACGCGAATGTGTTGTGTCCTCCTTCGAACGCGTCACCAGAGGTTCTACGAACTGACGCAGCGCCTTAGCCTTTGCGACAGTCGTCTCGATACGTTTGTGCAGAATCAGCGACGATGCCATGTTCGACATCAACGATTTGCGGTGGCCGCTCTGTCTGCCAAGGTGATTGAAATTCTTATTGTGTCTCATAATTAATCTTTATCAAGTTTGTAGATAGATACGTCCATTCCGAAATGGAGATTGAGTGAAGCCAGCAGATCGTCGAGTTCGGTGAGCGACTTCTTGCCGAAGTTGCGGAACTTCAACAGATCGTTGCGGTTGAAGCGTACCAGATCGCCGATCGTATCGACCTCGGCCGCCTTCAGGCAGTTCAGTGCGCGCACGCTCAGGTCCTGATCCGAGAGTTTGGTCTTCAGCAGCTGGCGCATGTGGAGAACATCCTCGTCGAACTCTTCGGCGCCGCTGTTATCCTCCATGTTGAGCGTGATCTTCTCGTCGGAGAAGAGCATGAAGTGCTGGATCAGAATCTTGGCTGCCTCCTTCAGGGCATCCTTCGGGTGGATCGAACCATCGGTCGTGATCTCCAGATTCAGTTTTTCGTAGTCGGTTTTCTGCTCGACGCGGTAGTTCTCGATCGAGTACTTGACATTCTTGATCGGGGTGTGGATCGAATCGATGGGCAGAACGCCGAATTCGGCATCCTCCGGAGCATTCTCCTCGGCCGGGACATATCCGCGGCCCTTGCCGATGGTCAGATCCATCTGCATCTTGGTGCCCGGAGAGAGCCGGCAGATTACCAGATCCGGATTCAGAACCTTGAAATAGGAGAGGAAGTTCGAAATATATCCCGCTGTCAGTTCGGTTACGCCGGCGACATTGATCGAAACCTTCTCGGCCTCCATGTTATCGACCGTACGGATAAAACGCACCTGCTTGAGATTGAGTATGATGTCGATCATACCCTCCATCACGCCGGGGATGGCTGCGAATTCGTGATCTACTCCGGCAACTTTCACCGTCGTAATCGCATATCCCTCCAGCGACGAGAGAAGAATACGACGCAAAGCATTGCCGATGGTCATCCCGAAGCCGGGTTCCAACGGACGGAACTCGAATTTACCGAAATTGGGGGTCGATTCGAGCATGATCACCTTCTCAGGCTTTTGGAATGCTAATATTGCCATAATTGTGTACGGTTTTGTTTAGTTACTATTTAGAGTACAGTTCGACGATGAGCTGCTCCTTGATGTTTTCGGGGATCTCCTCGCGTTCGGGTTTCTGAAGGAATTTACCCGACATCGTGGTTTCGTCCCACTCCAACCATGAGTAGCGGCTCTTGCGACCTCCGGCCAAAGAGTCGGTAATGACTTCGAGGCTCTTCGACTTCTCTCTAACTGCAACTACGTCTCCTGCCTTGAGGCTGTACGACGGAACGTTTACGACGTTTCCGTTCACACAGATGTGGCGATGGCTGACCAACTGGCGTGCGGCTGCACGGGTCGGAGCGATTCCGAGACGGTAAACTACGTTGTCAAGACGGCATTCGAGCAGCTTGAGCAGGTTCTCACCGGTGATGCCGCCCAGACGTACCGCATTCTCATACGTATGTCTGAACTGTTTCTCGAGCACCCCGTAGGTACATTTCACCTTCTGTTTCTCCGAAAGCTGAGTGCCGTATTCCGAAGTCTTCTTGCGTTTACGGGCCAGACCGTGTTGTCCGGGAGGATAGTTTTTCTTCTCAAGAACTCTATCCGTGCCGTATATAGCTTCGCCGAACTTCCGGGCGATTTTGCTTTTTGGACCTATATATCTTGCCATTGTCCTTTAATTTTTACTTTTTTGTCTAATTAGTGTTAAATATTCATGTCATGCTGCGCTGAGGCATCCGTTCCCGAGGGATCAGACGCGACGGCGGTTGGGCGGACGGCAGCCATTGTGCGGCAGTGGAGTGACGTCGATGATCTCCATCACTTCGATACCTGCGCCGTGAATCGTACGGATTGCCGATTCGCGACCTGCGCCGGGACCTTTGACATAAACTTTAACCTTACGCAATCCAAGGTCGTAAGCAACCTTTGCGCAATCGGCTACTGCAGTCTGAGCTGCATAGGGAGTGTTCTTCTTAGAACCGCGGAAACCCATCTTGCCTGCCGAAGACCAGCTGATAACTTCGCCTACTTCGTTGGTCAGGGTTACTATCACGTTGTTGAAGGTCGAATGTACGTATGCTGCTCCCAGTGCGCCAACCTTGACAACCTTCTTCTTAACTGTTCCAGTCTTTTTTGCCATAACTCTCTAAAATTACTTGGTTGCTTTTTTCTTGTTAGCGACAGTCTTTTTCTTGCCCTTGCGGGTACGGGCATTGTTCTTGGTGCTCTGTCCGCGGACGGGCAGGCCCAGACGGTGACGTATCCCGCGATAGCAACCGATATCCATCAAACGTTTGATATTGAGCTGTACGAGCGAACGGCATTCGCCTTCGACCTTGATACCGCTGGTCGCTATCGCATTTCGGATTGCGCCGACCTGTTCATCGGTCCAATCCTGGACTTTGAGGTCGTAGCTTACGCCTGCCTCGTCGAGTATCTTGCGAGCCGTGCTGCGACCTATTCCGTAAATATACGTCAGGCCGATCTCGCCTCTCTTATTCTTTGGTAAATCTACACCGACTATACGTGCCATAAATCTTTACTTCTTCGTTTTTAATGATTTAAACATTACCCTTGGCGCATTTTGAACTTAGGATTTTTCTTGCAGATCACATAAAGCTTTCCTTTGCGCTTCACGATCTTGCAATCCTCGCTTCTTTTTTTGATTGATGCTTTGACTTTCATTTTAAGCAATCTTAATTATTTGTACCTGAAGGATATCCGACCCTTACTCAAATCGTACGGGGTCATTCCCACTTTTACTTTATCTCCCGGCAGGATCTTGATGTAGTGCATCCGCATCTTGCCTGAGATATGGGCCGTGATAACGTGTCCGTTATCCAATTCCACCCGGAACATTGCGTTCGACAATGCTTCGATGATGGTTCCGTCCCGTTCGATAGCAGCTTGCTTTGCCATAGAGTTTTCAATTGTTAAGTGCTTGTTCGATCACTTTAAAATCGGTAAGCACGTCGGGGCCGTTGTGTGTTATGGCAACGGCGAATTCGTAATGTGCTGCCGGTTTGCGGTCGCGCGTCCGGACGGTCCATCCGTCACGCTCGAATACTACGGCTTTGTTGCCCATGTTGATCATCGGTTCGATACATATGACCATGCCGGCCTTGAGCAGTGGCCCGCGGCCGCGCGCTCCGTAATTGGGAACCTCCGGGTCTTCGTGCATTTTCCGACCCAGGCCGTGTCCGACCAATTCGCGAACGACCGAATAGCCTGCCTTTTCGGCATGATCCTGAACGGCTGCAGAGATATCGCCTATGCGATTCCCGACCTTGGCCTGTTCAGTACCCTTATAAAGAGCCTCTTTGGTTGTGTCCAGTAATCTACGGACTTCGGGCGAGATCTCGCCCACCGCAAACGTGTATGCGGAATCACCAACAAACCCCTTCATAAACGTACCGCAATCGACCGATACGATATCGCCCTCCTTGAGGGCATAGTCCGACGGTATACCGTGTACAATCTGTTCGTTAACCGAGATGCATAGCGTCGCCGGATAACCGTTGTACCCGAGGAAAGCTGGAACCGCTCCGTGAGAACGAATGAACTCTTCGGCTATGGCATCGAGTTCGCGAGTGGTGATACCCGGCGCGATATGGCGTCCCACCTCGGCCAATGTCGCGCTCACCAGCAAATTGTTCTCGCGGAGCAGCTCTATCTCTTCCTCTGTTTTTAAGTAAATCATCTCTCTCTTTTCAAAAACTCCTCCCTGAAACTAACGTCCCTGTATACGGCCGGTCTTCATCAGGCCGTCGTAACGACGCATCAGCAGTTGGCTTTCGATCTGCTTGAGAGTGTCGAGGATCACTCCGACCATGATCAGCAGCGAGGTTCCGCCATAGAAGTAGGCGAACTCCTGGTTGATGTTCAAGAACTTCATTGCCAGAGCCGGCATGATGGCAACGATGGCAAGGAAGATCGAACCCGGAAGGGTGATTCTCGTCATGATGGTGTCGATATACTCGACGGTCTTTTTGCCTGGCTTGACGCCGGGGATGAAACCGCCGTTGCGACGCATATCGTCAGCCATCATGGCTGGATTGATGATAATCGCCGTGTAGAAATAGGTAAACGCTATTACCAGCAAGGCGAATGTGAAGTTATACCAGAAGCCCTGATAGGCGAAGGCCGCTGCAAAGTTGGGCGCTACGCGGACGAAGAGCATGGGAATGAACATCAGTGCCTGGGCGAAGATGATAGGCATCACATTGGCTGCATTCATCTTCAGCGGGATATACTGACGCACACCGCCATACTGTTTGTTGCCGACGATACGCTTGGCGTACTGCACCGGAATCTTGCGCACTGCCTGAACCAGGGCTATCGTAGCCATGAAGACCAGATACAACAGTACCAACTCGATGATCAGCATGATCATACCGCCGGTAGCCTCCGTAAAACGGGTGTTGAACTCTGCCAGCAGCGAATGCGGCAGGCGCGCTACGATACCGACCATGATGATGAGCGAGATACCGTTACCGATACCGCGATCGGTAATCTTTTCGCCCAGCCACATGATGAACATCGTACCGGCAATCATGACTATGGTGGCAAACATCACGTACAAGAACGAATTCCCGTAGACGAATGCTTCGGGAACCTCGCGATGCAGATTGGCTACATAGGCCGGGCCCTGAAGAATCAGTACGGCGATCGTCAGGAAACGAGTCCACTGGTTCATCTTGCGGCGGCCGCTTTCGCCCTCCTTCTGCATCTTCTGGAAGTAGGGAACGACGATGCCCAACAACTGAATGACAATCGACGCGGTGATGTAAGGCATGACACCCAGCGCGAAGACCGAAGCATTGCTAAATGCACCACCGGTGAAGATATTCAACAGTCCGAGAAGACCGTTGCCTTCGACCTGGTTAGCAAGGTTCGACCCTGCACCCAACGCATTGGGGTTGATACCCGGTATCACCACGAAACTGCCGAACCGGTAGATCAGAAGCAGCCCCAGCGTATAGAGAATACGTTTGCGGAGCTCCTCGATCTTCCAGATGTTCTTGAGCGTCTCAACCAACTTTTTGTTGGTCATAAGTGCTGCGATGATCAGCACTATGACAACAGCAAAAGCGATTATTTTATACATAATGGTTGTCGATTTATTGGTATTACAACTTTATCACCGTACCGCCCTGTGCCTCGATGGCTGCAACGGCGCTTTTCGAGAATGCGTGAGCCGTTACGGTCAGGGATTTGGTCAGGGTGCCGTTGCCGAGGATCTTGACCTTGTCGCTGCTCGAAACGAATCCGGCCTCGATCAGCGTATCAACTCCGATCTTGTCCAGGTTTTTCTTGGCGGCCAGATCTTCGAGTGCACCAAGGTTGATAGCCTTGAACTCGACTCTCTTAAGGTTCGTAAAACCGAACTTCGGCAGACGACGCTGCAAAGGCATCTGTCCGCCTTCGAATCCCAGCTTGCGCGAATAGCCCGAACGGGATTGAGCTCCCTTATGTCCACGAGTCGAAGTGCCACCGTGTCCCGAACCCTGTCCGCGACCGATTCTCTTTTGGTGATGCGTTGCCCCTTTTGCGGGCTTCAATTCATTAAGATTCATCTTCTAAACTCTTTTAATTCTTGTCCTACTTAACTTCTTCGACCTTGACGAGGTGCTTTACACGCTCGAGCATACCCAGAATGATTGCCGAGTCGTCGTGTTCGACGGTCTGATTGATCTTGCGCAGACCGAGTGCCGCAAGATTCTTGCGCTGGATGGCCGAGCAACCGATACGGCTGCGGACCTGAGTTATTTTCAATTTTGCCATAATAGCCTCTACGATTAACCGTTAAACACCTGATTCATCGAAATGCCGCGCAATTGGGCCACGCTGTAAGCATCGCGGAGCTCGAGCAGGGCATTGACCGTTGCCTTGACGAGGTTGTGCGGGTTCGACGAGCCCTTGCTCTTTGCGAGCACGTTCTTGACGCCAACCGACTCCAGTACGGCACGCATTGCACCGCCGGCGATGATACCGGTACCGGGAGCGGCCGGACGGATCATCACAAGCGAACCGCCGAAGCGCATCTCCTGTTTGTGGGGAATGGTTCCGTTGATGATGGGCACCTTGACCAGATTTTTCTTTGCATCCTCGACGCCTTTGGCGATGGCAGCGGTAACTTCGCTTGCCTTGCCCAGTCCGTAACCCACAACGCCGTTTTCGTTACCGACAACGACGATGGCCGAGAAGCTGAACGTACGTCCACCCTTGGTTACCTTCGTAACGCGCTGTATGCTGACCAGCCGGTCTTTCAGTTCGAGATCGCTGGTTCTTACCTTTTTTATGTTAGTATTTGACATATCGATTTAGAATTTAAGGCCACCTTCGCGGGCAGCATCCGCCAACATTTTTACTCTTCCGTGATACAGATAACCGTTACGATCGAACGCTACGGTCGAAATACCTTTGGCCAGAGCCCGTTCTGCGGCCAGTTTGCCTACGAGCGCTGCAACCTGTGTTTTGTTGAGTCCGGCTGCCTTTTCGGCGACCTCCTTGTCGCGCGACGATGCTGCTGCCAGGGTCACTCCGCGGGCATCATCCACAAACTGTACGTAAATCTGCTTGTTGCTACGGAATACAGTCATACGAGGTTGTTCGGCCGTGCCGTTGACAATCTTGCGGATACGCATCTTGATCCGCTCTCTTCTTTCTATCTTATTCAATGACATATCTGTACGTTTTTACTATTTAGCACCTGCAGACTTGCCTGCCTTGCGACGCAGGGTCTCTCCTACGAACTTGATACCCTTGCCCTTGTACGGTTCAGGCTTACGCAGCGAACGGATCTTGGCTGCGACCTGGCCGATCAGCTGTTTATCCGCGCTTTTGAGAGTGATGATCGGGTTGCCCTTCTTCTCGGTAACGGCCGTAACCGATACCTCGGGGGGAACCATCAGATAAATATCGTGTGAATAGCCGAGGCTCAGCTCGAGAATCTGGCCCTTGGCTTCAGCCTTGAAACCGACGCCGACCAGTTCCTGTTTGATTTCGTAACCTTCGGTGACGCCCACTACCATATTGTGGATCAGCGCACGGTAGAGTCCGTGCAGCGAACGGTGACGGGGCTGATTCGTCGGACGGGTCACGTGGACCGCGCTATCCTCTACCTTAACGGTAATATCCGAGTCTACTTTCTGGCTCAGTGTCCCAAGTGGCCCTTTCACGCTTACCACATTGTCGTCCGAAACTTTCACTTCGACGCCTGCGGGCAAGTTTACAGGTAATTTACCAATTCTTGACATGTTGTTTAATAATTTAATTTTTCGTTTAATACTGCGAGGAGCAGGAGTTCTTCGTCATTTTTTATCGGAAACCGGCACAATGGAAACCGTTCCGTTCAACTCCTTTGCCGCGCCATCGGCATGTGTTTTAAAGTCCTTTTTCCGAGGTGGGGCACAACTTATCCGTTAAGTATCACTTTCGGCCCCTGCCTCACACGCCTTATCCGCAGCTCCTCGACTCTCCCGTTAATAAATGTAGCAGAGGACCTCGCCACCGACATTTTCCTGGCGAGCCTTCTTATCGGTCATGATTCCTTTCGAAGTCGAAAGAATAGCTATGCCGAGTCCGTTCAATACGCGGGGCATTTCGGCAACCGAAGCGTATTTGCGCAAACCCGGACGGCTTACTCGTTTAAGATTCTTGATAGCACTTACCTTGGTCTGGGGGTCGTACTTCAGAGCGATCTTGATTGTTGCGTGGCCCTGTTCGTTGGTATCGAACTTGTAGGCCAGGATGTAGCCCTGTTCATAGAGAATCTTGGTGATCTCCTGCTTAATTTTTGAACCGGGAGCTTCAACCACCTTATGGTTGGCTTTCACCGCGTTTCTAATCCTCGTTAGAAAATCCGCAATTGGATCTGTCATAGTGATTAAAAGTTAAAAATTAATTGGTTATTAGTTAATTATACGAGCAATTCCCGCCACACTCCGGCCCTTGACGGGGCGGTTGCGACGGTAATTCCCGAAAAAATCGCGTAAAGTTAATCAATATCTGCCAAATAATCGCAAAAAATTCCCGAAAAAAAGTGATTTTCAAGAAGCATCTTCCATCCGCACCCACTTCTCTGCGCCGCTCATCGTCCTGATCGGAGCCGAATCGGGAGCGGACGGAAGTGCCTGTATCCTGAAAATACGTCGGGAATACGACGGCTACCAGCTTGCCTTCTTCACGCCGGGGATCAACCCCTTGGAGGCCATCTCGCGGAACTGAATACGGCTGATACCGAACTGGCGCATGTAGCCCTTCGGACGGCCGGTCAGCTTGCAACGGTTGTGCTGACGGATGGGATTGGCATTGCGGGGCAGTTTCGAAAGCTCCTGCCATGCATCCATCTCGTTGATCTCGCCGCTCTTCAGACGAGCTGCGATTTCATCGCGCTTGTGCTGATAGCGTTTTGCGAGTTTCTCACGCTTGACCTCGCGTGCTTTCATTGATTCCTTTGCCATATCTCTTAATTCTTTTTAGCGTTTTTGAAGGGGAGACCGAACTCGCGGAGCAGGGCATAAGCCTCCTCATCGGTTTTGGCCGAGGTAACGAATGTGATCTCCATACCGAAGATCTTGGTGATCTTGTCGATATCGATCTCGGGGAAGATGATCTGCTCCGAGATGCCGAGGGTGTAGTTGCCCTGGCCGTCGAACTTCTCGTTGATACCCTTGAAGTCGCGGATACGCGGCAGTGCAACGGCGATCAGACGCTCCAGGAACTCGTACATACGGTCCGAACGCAGCGTCACACGTACGCCGATCGGCATTCCCTTACGCAGTTTGAAGTTCGAGATATCCTTGCGCGAACGGGTCTGAACGGCTTTCTGACCGGTAATCTGGGTCAGTTCGGCCTGAGCGACCTCGATCAACTTCTTGTCGGCAACGGCCTGACCCATACCCTGGTTGATGACGATCTTCTCGAGTTTGGGTACCTGCATGATGCTCTTGTAGCCGAATTCCTTCATAAGGGCAGGTTTGATCTGCTCCTTATAGGTAGTCTTGAGTGTAGGAATGTATGCTGCCATTATTTGATCTCCTCCCCTGACTTTTTAGCGTAACGTACTAATTTACCCTGATCGTTGAGCCGACGGCCGATACGGGTTGCCTTGCCCGACTTGGGATCGAGCGGCTGCAAGTTCGAAATGTGGATGCCGGCCTCCTGCTCGACAATACCACCCTGAGGATTCTTCGAATTGGGCTTCGTGTGCTTCTTGACAATGTTCAGACCCTCGACGATAGCGCGCTGTTTCTCAACGTCCACAGCCAACACCTTACCGCTCTGGCCCTTGCTGTTGCCGGCATTCACGTAAACCATATCCCCTTTTTTGATATGCAATTTGCTTGACATACTCTATTGTCCTGTTTTTTTGATTACAATACTTCCGGAGCAAGAGAGATGATCTTCATATACTGATCACGCAGCTCGCGGGCTACGGGGCCGAATATACGGGTTCCTCTCATTTCGCCTTGATTGTTCAGCAGTACCACGGCGTTGTCGTCGAAACGAATGTACGAGCCGTTTGCACGTCTGATTTCCTTCTTAGTTCTCACTACGACCGCTTTCGAAACGGTACCCTTCTTGACATCGCCCGAAGGGGTAGCGCTCTTCACGGACACTACGATTTTATCGCCGATAGATGCATAGCGGCGTTTTGTACCGCCCAGCACACGGATACACAGGACCTCCTTAGCTCCGCTGTTATCGGCTACGACCAACCTGCTTTCTTGTTGTATCATAACTATTTAGCTCTTTCAATTATTTCTACTAATCTCCAACGCTTGGTTTTGCTCAGAGGTCTTGTCTCCATAATACGGACGGTATCGCCGGCATTGCAGGTATTTTCGCTGTCTTCGGCCACGAACTTGGTGGTCTTGTTGACGAACTTACCGTAGATGGGATGCTTTACCTTACGCTTGACGGCAACCACAATGGATTTTTCCATCTTGTTGCTGACAACCTCCCCTATTCTTTCCTTTCTAAGATTTCTTTCCATAACGGCATTTTAACATTTAGGGTTCTTTTGACGCAGAATTGTCAGCATGCGAGCTATATCTCTGCGGGACTTCTTTATTATCGAGGAGTTCTCAACCGGCGAAACGGCATGTTGAACCTTCAACTTGGCCAGGTTATCCTTTTCGGTTTCGATGCGCTCGGTCAGCTCCTGTATCGAAAACTCTTTTATTTCAGAACTTTTCATCGCTTACAGTGAATTTTCGGTGTAATCACGTCTTACAATAAACTTTGTCGTAATAGGCAACTTCTGAGCACCGAGACGGAGCGCTTCCTGAGCGACCGCCATAGGCACACCTTCGGCCTCGAAAAGAATGCGACCCGGGGTGACGGGGGCTACGAAGCCCTCCGGCGAACCTTTACCTTTACCCATACGCACTTCGGCAGGTTTCTTGGTAATGGGTTTGTCCGGGAATATCCGAATCCATACTTGACCTTCTCGTTTCATATAACGCACGATAGCCTGACGGGCTGCTTCTATTTGACGACCAGTGATCCAAGTCGATTCCAATGCTTTGATGCCGAACGATCCGTATGCCAACTCGTTGCCGCGCTGTGCAAAGCCCTTCATACGGCCTTTCTGCATCCTTCTAAATTTGGTCTTTTTTGGCTGTAACATCTTTCTATTATCGCTTTAAAAGGTCATACACTACTTGTTGTTATTTCTTCTCTTGCGGGGAGCGCCCTTGCCGCGTCCACCTTGAGAAGGCTGACCGCCCTGTGCCGAGCTGGCGCTGGCGCCTGTTATTTCGAACAGGTCGCGCTTGCTGTAAACCTCGCCCGTGCAGATCCATACCTTGATTCCGAGGATACCGACCTTCGTGATGGCCTCCGAGAGGCAATAGTCGACATCGGCGCGGAACGTATGCAGAGGAATACGACCCTCCTTGTAGGTTTCGCTGCGGGCCATTTCGGCGCCGCCGACACGACCCGAGATCTGTATCTTGATACCCTCGGCGCCCATACGCATCGTCGATGCGATGGCGGTCTTGATGGCACGGCGGTAAGAGATACGGCCTTCAAGCTGACGTGCGATGTTGTTGGCAACGATCACTGCGTCTACTTCCGGACGTTTAACCTCGAAGATGTTGATCTGAACATCCTTGCCGGTCAGTTTCTTCAACTCCTCCTTGAGTTTGTCGACCTCCTGGCCGCCCTTGCCGATGATGATACCCGGACGGGCCGTCGATATGGTGACGGTAACCAATTTCAGAGTTCTCTCGATGATAATCTTCGAAATACTTGCCTTGGCCAAACGGGCGTTCAAGTACTTACGGATCGTCGCATCTTCCACCAGTCTCGATGAAAAATCTTTACCGCCAAACCAGTTGGATTCCCAACCGCGAATAATACCCAGACGGTTTGCTATCGGATTAACTTTCTGTCCCATTTGCTTACTTATTTTCTTCGACTACCATTTTATCAACAACTATCGTAACGTGGTTCGAACGCTTGCGAATACGATGAGCGCGACCCTGGGGAGCGGGCTGTACTCGTTTGAGCATGCGGCCGCCGTCAACGAAGATCTCCTTGACACACAGTTTGGTATCTTCGAGACGTTCTTCGGGGTGTTTGGCTTCCCAGTTTGCTATCGCAGACTTCAAGAGTTTCTCCAATCTTATCGACGCCTCTTTCTTCGAGAAGCGCAGGATGCCCAAAGCCTTATTGATCTCCACGCCGCGGATGATGTCGGCCACAAGACGCATCTTGCGGGGGGACGTAGGGCAATCACGCATAATAGCTATTGCTTTCTGCTTCTTTTCGGCCTTCAGTTTTTCGGCCATTAAACTTTTTCTTGCACCCATTTTCTACCTATTTTTTCTTGTTACCGGCGTGACCACGGAAATTACGGGTCGGAGCGAACTCTCCGAGTTTGTGACCCACCATATTTTCAGTTACATAGACCGGGATGAATTTGTTCCCGTTGTGGACAGCTATCGTCTGACCCACGAAGTCAGGCGAAATCATGCTTGCTCGCGACCATGTCTTGATGACAGACTTCTTGTTGCCTTCGGCCTGGGCAATAACCTTTGCTTCGAGCTTCGGGTCAATGAATGGTCCTTTTTTTAATGAACGGCTCATTATGTTACTCTATATTTTAATTATTTTTTCTTCCGTGAAATAATAAACTTCGAGGTTGTCTTCTTCGGGTTACGAGTCTTGTAACCTTTAGCCAACAGACCCTTACGCGAACGCGGGTGACCTCCCGAGGCGCGGCCTTCGCCACCACCCATCGGGTGATCCACAGGGTTCATTACCACACCGCGGTTGCGCGGGCGGCGGCCCAACCAACGTTTACGTCCTGCCTTGCCGTGGCTTTCGAGGTTGTGGTCGATGTTCGACACGACGCCGATGGTGGCGCGGCAGGTAACGAGTACCATACGAGTCTCTCCCGAGGGGAGTTTGATTATAGCGAATTTGCCTTCGCGAGCCAGAAGCTGTGCATAGGCGCCGGCGCTGCGAGCCATGGCGGCTCCCTGACCGGGGTAGAGTTCGATATTGTGGATGACCATACCCAGAGGTATGTCAGCCAGGAACAGCGTATTGCCCACATCGGGAGTTGCGCCTGCGCCGCTCATGAGCGTTGCGCCGACCTTCAGGCCGTTGGGGGCGAGGATATAGCGCTTTTCGCCATCGGCATAGCATACCAGGGCGATACGTGCCGAGCGGTTCGGGTCGTATTCGATGGTCTTGACTACGGCAGGAACACCGTCCTTCGAACGTTTGAAGTCAACGACGCGATACATCTGTTTGTGGCCGCCGCCGATATAACGCATGGTCATTTTACCTTCGTTGTTGCGGCCGCCGGTCGACTTCTTGACGCGGAGCAGCGACTTTTCGGGAACCGAAGTCGTAATGTCGTCGAACGTTCCGATAATCTTATGTCTTGTACCGGGAGTTGCCGGTTTAAACTTTCTTACTGCCATCTCTCTTAGATATTACTGTAAAAATCTATCTTATCTCCATCCTTCAAGGTCACAATAGCTTTCTTGAAGTTGTTAGCGCGACCCGACAACAAACCGGCTTTGGTATAGCGGCTTTTGGCCTTACCCATTACGTTGATCGTATTGACATCCGTAACAACCACGTTGTACATCTGTTCAACGGCGTTACGAATCTGCAGCTTGTTAGCTCTCGTATCGACGATGAAACCGTAGCGATTCAGTTTCTCGCCCTGAATCGTCATTTTTTCGGTCAAAATAGGCTTAATTATTACTTCCATTTTCTCTGCTGATTTAAGCTAACATTTCATTGATTACATTGACTGCGCCCTCGGCCATCACCAGTACTGCTGCGTTCATCACATCGTAGGTGTTCAGGCTTGCTGCGTTGACAACCTTGACATTCGGCAGGTTGCGGCACGAGAGAATGACATTGGCCTTGGTTTCGCTCATGACCAGAAGGATCTTCTTGTCGGCGACATTGAGGTTCTTGGTCAGTTCGATAGCCTGTTTGGTTTTGGGGGCGTCGAACGAGAACTCCTCGACAACGGTGATCGCGCCATCCTGAGCCTTGTAGGTCAGGGCGCTGCGACGTGCCAGCTGCTTGAGTTTCTTGTTGAGCTTGAAGCTGTAATCGCGCGGAACCGGTCCGAATACGCGGCCGCCGCCCGGGAACAGAGGCGATTTGATGCTGCCTGCACGGGCACCGCCGGTACCTTTCTGTCTCTTGAGTTTCTTGGTCGAACCGGCAACCTCGTTCTTCTGCTTCGATTTGTGAGTACCCTGACGCTGGTTGGCAAGATATTGCTTTACGTCGAGGTAGATAGCGTGGTCGTTAGCCTCCACACCGAATACAGAGTCCGAAAGTACGACTTTCTTCCCTGTCTCTTTACCCTGGGTGTTATATACTGCTAATTCCATCTTAATTCTCGATTGTTAAATAAGAACCCTTTGCTCCCGGAATCGATCCCTTGACGAGGATCAGATTGCTTTCGGGAATTACCTTAAGTACTTTGAGGTTAAGCACTTTAACTCGCTCACCACCGGTGCGGCCCGGAAGTCTCTTACCGGGGAAGACACGCGAAGGATACGATGATGCACCCAGAGAACCCGGTTTACGCTGACGGTTGTGCTGGCCGTGAGTCTGGCCGCCGACGCCGCCGAAACCGTGACGTTTCACAACGCCCTGGAATCCTTTACCCTTCGAGATACCCGTAACGTCTACCCAGTCGCCGTCGGCAAACTTCTCGACCGTCAAGATATCGCCCAGATTCACTTCGCTGATGCCCTTGAACTCCACCAACTTGCGTTTGGGAGTTGTGCCGGCCTTCTTGAAGTGTCCTAACAAACTGTTGCTGGTGTGTTTCTCACTCTTGTCGTCATAGGCAATCTGGACTGCTTCGTAACCATCTTTCTCAACAGTCTTGATTTGCGTAACTACACACGGACCAGCCTCGATAACAGTGCATGGTATGTTTTTACCCTCGGCACTGAAAACGGAAGTCATTCCGATTTTTTTTCCAATTAGTCCTGACATGTTTGTCTAATTACGTTTGTGTAATAAAAATTGTGTTTCGTTGTTGTTTGTATATCCTCCCTGCGCGATCCGCACCTATATATTATATACACTACTGGCGGAGTGAGCGTGGAGGGGATGCTGCGGCAGCACGGGGGCGAGTCTGTCTCGACGGCTCCGAGACTGCCGCTGCAAACATCCGATCGTTATCAGACCTTGATTTCGACCTCTACACCCGAAGGAAGCTCCAGTTTCATCAGAGCGTCGATCGTCTTGGGAGTCGAGCTGTAGATGTCGAGGATTCTCTTGAACGTCGACAGCTGGAACTGCTCGCGAGCCTTCTTGTTGACGAAAGTCGAACGGTTGACGGTAAAGATCTTCTTCTGAGTGGGCAGAGGAATCGGGCCGCTGACTACAGCTCCGGTGCTTTTAACCGTCTTGACGATCTTCTCGGCCGACTTGTCGACCAGATTGTGATCGAATGATTTCAGTTTGATTCTAATTTTCTGACTCATATCTCTATTATTTCTCTATTCTAAATCCTTACGTTTGCCTTTGGCTTTCTCGATGATATCGGCAGCCAGGTTCGACGGAACCTCCTCGAAGTGCGAGAACTCCATCGACGAAGTTGCGCGGCCCGACGAGATGGTACGCAGTACCGTAACGTAGCCGAACATCTCCGACAGGGGCACCTTGGCCTTGACCACGCGGGCCGTACCCTTCTGCTCCATGCCCTGGATCTGACCGCGACGCTTGTTCAGGTCGCCGATGATGTCACCCATGTTCTCTTCCGGCGTAACGACCTCAACCGACATGATAGGCTCCATGATAACCGATCCGGCTTTGGGAGCGGCATTGCGGTAGCCGTTTCGTGCGGCGATTTCGAACGACAGCTGATCCGAGTCAACCGGGTGGAACGAACCATCCTTCAGGGTAACCTTCATCGAGTCCATCGGATATCCTGCCAGAGCACCGTTTGCCATAGCGGCTTCGAAGCCCTTCTGTACGGCAGGGATGAACTCTTTCGGAATATTTCCGCCCTTGACCTCGTCGACGAATTCGAGACCCATCTTGCCCTCTTCGGCCGGTCCGATTTCGAAGATGATGTCGGCGAACTTACCGCGACCGCCGGTCTGCTTCTTGAAGACCTCACGGTGCTGAATCGTCTTGGTAAGAGCCTCCTTGTAGTTGACTTGGGGAGCACCCTGGTTGATCTCGACGCCGAATTCGCGCTTCAGACGGTCAACGATAATGTCGAGGTGCAACTCACCCATACCGCTGATAATCGTCTGACCGCTGTCCTCGTCGGTCTTGACCGTAAATGTCGGGTCCTCTTCTGCCAGTTTGGCCAATGCAATACCGAGCTTATCGAGATCCTTCTGAGTCTTGGGCTCAACGGCCAGACCGATCACCGGTTCGGGGAAGGTCATCTGCTCGAGAACGATCGGAGCGTTTTCGGCGCACAGCGTATCGCCCGTGCGGATCTCCTTGAAACCTACCGCTGCACAGATATCGCCTGCACCGACAGTTTCCAGAGGATTCTGCTTGTTGGCATGCATCTGATAAAGACGGCTGATACGCTCACGTTTTCCGCTGCGGGCATTGAGAACGTACGAACCGGCATCCAGCTTGCCCGAGTAAACACGCACGAAAGCCAGACGGCCTACGAACGGGTCGGTAGCGATCTTGAATGCCAGGCCGCAGAACGGATCGTCCTCGGTAGCATGGCGCACCTCTTCAGCCTCAGTCTTGGGGTTCATGCCCACTACGGGAGGAACATCCAGCGGCGAGGGGAGGAATGCGATGATATAGTCGAGCAGTTTCTGCACGCCCTTGTTGTGGAACGACGAACCGCAGAGCATCGGCACCAGCTTCATCTGAATGGTAGCCTTGCGGATAGCGGCGATAATTTCGTCGGGAGTGATGGTCGAAGGATCGTCGAAGAACTTCTCCATCAGGGCGTCGTCCACCGAAGCGACCTCTTCGATCAGTTTGTTGCGCCACTCTTCAGCCTCGGCCTTCATGTTGTCGGGGATCTCGCGCAGTTCGAAGTTGTCGCGGACGGTCTTGTCGTCGAAATAATAGATCGCGTTATTATATATAAGGTCTATCAGACCCTCGAATTTGTCTTCCGAACCGATCGGCAGCACTACCGGCAGAGCCGTAGCGCCGAAGTGCTCCTTGATCTGGGCGCATACACCCAGGAAATCGGCACCCGTACGGTCCATCTTGTTTACATATCCTATACGGGGGACATTGTACTTGTCGGCCTGACGCCATACGGTTTCGGACTGAGGCTCGACACCGCCCACGGCGCAGAACGTAGCCACGGCACCGTCCAGCACGCGGAGCGAACGTTCAACCTCGACGGTAAAGTCGACGTGTCCCGGGGTATCGATCAGGTTGATCTGATAGGTCTTGTCCTTGTAGTGCCAGAATGCGGTGGTTGCGGCCGAGGTGATGGTGATACCGCGCTCCTGCTCCTGGACCATCCAGTCCATGGTAGCGGCGCCCTCGTGTACCTCGCCGATCTTGTGGGTTTTACCCGTATAGAAAAGAATACGCTCAGAGGTAGTTGTTTTACCGGCATCGATATGAGCCATGATACCGATATTGCGAGTATAATGTAAATCTCTTGTTGCCATTGTCTTCGCCTCTAACTAAAATCTGAAATGTGCGAATGCCTTGTTGGCCTCGGCCATACGGTGCATCTCCTCTTTACGTTTGAATGCGGCGCCTTCCTGATTGTAGGCAGCCATTATTTCGGCTGAGAGTTTTTCTGCCATCGACTTCCCGGCGCGTTTGCGAGAGTAAAGGACAAGGTTTTTCATCGACAATGAAATCTTGCGCTCGGGTCGCACCTCGGTAGGAACCTGGAAGGTGGCACCACCGATACGCTTCGATTTAACCTCGACCTGCGGGGTAATGTTTTCGAGCGCCTGTTTCCAGATTTCGAGGGGCGATTTGTCTGCATCCTTCATCTTCTCGCCAACGATATCCAACGCATCGTAGAATATCGAATAGGCAATACTCTTCTTTCCGTCCAACATAAGGTTGTTTACGAACCTTGTTACAAGTACATCCGAGAACTTGGGATCCGGAAGTAGAATTCGCTTCTTTGGCTTAGCTTTTCTCATTTTTCTAAAAAAATATCTTCAGTGTTGTTGTCTTTTCGGTTTACTTCTTCTTAGCGGGAGTGCCTTTGCCACCCTTGGGGCGTTTTGCTCCGTATTTCGAGCGGCGCTGCAGACGTCCGTCCACACCAGCCGAGTCGAGTGCTCCGCGAACGAGGTGGTAACGTACACCCGGAAGGTCCTTCACACGTCCGCCGCGCACCAGTACGATCGAGTGCTCCTGCAGGTTGTGGCCTTCGCCCGGGATGTAGGCATTGACCTCTTTACCGTTTGTCAATTTCACACGTGCTACCTTACGCATTGCCGAATTAGGCTTCTTGGGTGTAGTGGTGTACACACGGGTACATACACCGCGACGCTGAGGACACGCATCGAGCGCCGGCGACTTGCTCTTGTCGTTGATCTGCGCTCTGCCATTTCTTACTAACTGTTGAATAGTAGGCATTTTCTTACTGTTTTGTCCTTTAGTTTTGTTTGAAATCTCGTTATTCCATTATCCAAAATGGACTGCAAAGATACGAATTATTTTTCATTGACAGCATTTTTCGCTCTCTTTTTTCGCTTTTTGACGCCCATTTTCAGCCGATTTGCCCTGTTTGGGGGTATTTGGTTGATCATATTTTCTTATTGTATTCCATGATATATAATTATAGCTTATCAAATTTCCGGCGGATTATTATTATCATATTGTATGTCAGTATAATACATCCGGAATACACAAATAACACAGCGTGCCGACACAATATCCCCAACAACAATTCGAGCAGGACCCGAAGATCCTGCCCGAACAATACTCAAACCATATTTTCGGAGGCACTGCAACGGCCGCAACGCCTCCGCATATAACGTCGCAACCGACTACAAATACATCTTCAACAATTTGTCCATCTCCTGCTGCATAGCCTGCGCCTTGAGGGCTGCGGCACTTGCAAAATCCTCGCCCTGGGAGGCGTAGATAATCCCGCGCGACGAGTTGACCAGCAGGCCGCAATGCGAATTCATTCCGTATGCTGCAACATCCTTCAGCGAGCCTCCCTGGGCGCCCACTCCAGGCACAAGCAGGAAGTGGTCGGGTACGATCTTCCGGATACCGCCGAGCATCATTGCCTGCGTAGCCCCCACCACGAACATCGTATTGTTGCGCGAGCCCCACTCCGAAGCCGTTTCGAGCACCTGCTCATAGAGTTTGCGGCCGTTGGCCAGAGGCAGTATCTCGAAATCCGCTGCCGAAGCGTTCGAGTTCAGGGCGAGTATGACGGCCCATTTGCCCTCGTAGGCAAGGAACGGTTCGACGGTATCGCGTCCCATGTACGGTGACAGCGTAACGGCATCGGCCGAACCATTCTCGAAAAAGGCCCGTGCATACATTGCCGACGTATTGCCGATATCGCCGCGCTTGGCGTCGAGAATGATGAACATCTCGGGGTACTTCTCGCGGATATAGCTGCAAGTACGCTCGAGCGAGGTTATGCCGGCCGCACCATGCTCTTCGTAAAAGGCCATGTTGGGCTTGTAGCACACCGTGTACGGAGCCGTCGCATCGACTATCGCACGGTTGAATGCAAAGATCGGATCCTCCTCCGAGCGCACGCATTCCGGCAATTTGCGCACATCGGTATCCAACCCGACACACAGAAAACTGCGCTTGGCAAGTATCTGCCTGAAAAGTTGTTCGTAAGTCATTTCTTATATCTCCTCAACAATTGGTTTACTGCTATTTGCAACGTCCTCACCGAATCAGTGCGCACGGATCCACTCGAGAAGCGTACGCTTCCATGTCTGACAAAACGCTCCCTCCTTGCGCAGGTCCCAGCCGTGACCGCCCGAAGGGTAGACGTGCATTTCGGCTTGGATACCCGACCGCTTCAGGGCATCGTAAAACATCGTGCTGTTCAGCGGCGACACAACCCAGTCGTCATCTGCCAGCAGCAGCAACACCGGCGGCGTATTACCGTTGACCCGGCGCTCCGCACCGTAATCCGACCGTCCCGACTGCTGTCTCCACCCTTCACCCAGAAGATACTTCATCGACGTCGGTTCGGCATACTCCTCGCGGTCGGTTATCACCGGATAGAAGAGTGCGGCAAAGGCCAGCCTGTCGCAAATTCCCTCCTCGGTAGCCGCCATGGCCGCCAGATGACCGCCGGCCGAGAATCCGATGACGCCCAGATGCGCCGTATCGATTCCGAGCGCTTCGGCATTCGCCTCCAGATAGTCCACCGCAGCCCGCACATCCTCGATCGGCACTTCGGGATGGCCGTTCGGCAGGCGGTATTTAAGCACTGCCGCCGTAATACCGTTCTCGGCGAGCCACTGCGCAAAGGCATACCCTTCGCGATCCATCACCAGCCGGCGATAGGCACCGCCAGGGCACAATATCACACACCGTCCCGCAGCCGCTCCACTCTCTTCATCAGCGGCCGCCTTGTATATGAACAGTTGCGAACGTACCGTATTGGTCAGGCTGTTTGGCTGATCCTCCCACTCGTCGCCCTCAAGGCCATTGTCGGTCGGGGCCGTATCATTTGTCAGCAGGTCGACACACAGATCCTCGCCGTATCGCTGCCCGAAGACCGACACCGGAACAAACATCAGCAGCATGGCGGTCGCCACAAAAGCTGTTCGCACAAACTTTCCCATATCTGAATCTTTCATTGAATGTCATGCCAAACACAGCCGCAACCATACGGCCAGTCCGCACTCACCGCGAACCGGCTCCTCACAGCCGGACACTTTCACGCGCATCGCCCCATAGCCGCACCCGCGGCACGGCCGCCTGTCAGGGGAGCAGAACGCAAGGCCCGCTGCCGGCAACGGCATCACCCCAGGCAGCCCCGCAGTATCAGACAACGATATTGATGATCTTGCCTGGAACGATGATCACCTTCTTCGGGGTCTTGCCGTCCAGCCATTTTGCTACGGTCGGATCGGCCAGAACCTCCTTTTCGATCTCCTCGCGCGAGGCATCGAGCGCCAGCTGTTTCTTGGCGCGCACCTTGCCGTTGACCGAAACCGGATATTCGTGGCTCTTCTCCACAAGGCATTCGGGATCATACTCCGGATATGTGGCATCGCAGACCGACGTATCGTGTCCGAGCACATGCCACAACTCCTCGGCGATATGCGGAGCGAACGGGGCCAGAAGCACCGTCAGCGGCTCCAGCACCTCACGTTTCGAGCAGTCGCCCAACTCATTGAGACATATCATGAAGGCCGCAACCGACGTATTGAACGAGAAGTTTTCGATATCCTCGCGCACCTTCTTGATGGTCTTGTGCAGGATCTTGCGCTCGGCCGGCGTCATGCTCTGATCGTTGAGTTTCAGTGCGCCGTCGCGGCCGAAGAAGAGGCTCCAGAAGCGGCGCAGGAACTTGTGTACGCCGTCGATACCGTTCGTATCCCACGGTTTGGACTGTTCGAGCGGCCCGAGGAACATCTCGTACATACGCAGCGTATCGGCGCCGTAGGTCTCGACTATGTAATCGGGGTTGACAACGTTGTACATCGACTTGGACATCTTCTCGATAGCCCAGCCACAGACATATTTGCCATCCTCGAGGATAAATTCAGCCTTTGCGAACTCGGGGCGCCAGCGGCGGAAGGCATCCAGATCGAGCAGGTCGTTGCGGACAATGTTGACATCGACATGAATCTCCTGTGTCTTGTACTGATCCTTCAGACCGTACGACACGAACTTGTCAGTCCCGACCACGCGGTAGACGAAGTTCGAACGGCCCTGAATCATGCCCTGATTGACCAGCTTGCGGAAGGGTTCCTCCTCGCAGACATAGCCCAGATCGTACAGGAACTTGTTCCAGAAACGCGAATACATCAGGTGCCCCGTAGCGTGCTCGATGCCGCCGACATAGAGATCGACGTTGCGCCAATACTCGTCGGCTTCACGACTTACGAGCGCCTTGTCGTTATGCGGGTCCATGTAGCGCAGGTAGTAGGCGCTCGAACCGGCAAAACCCGGCATCGTCGACAACTCATACGGATACCCCTCTGGCGTTGTCCAGTGTTCAGCCCGCGCCAGCGGCGGTTCGCCCTGCTCCGTGGGTCCGAAATCCTTCACTTCGGGCAGTTCGAGCGGCAGCGCCTCCAGCGGCAGCACATGCGCCACATCATCCTTGTAGTAGACCGGGAAGGGCTCGCCCCAATAACGCTGCCGCGAGAAGATCGCATCGCGCAGGCGGTAGTTGATCCGCTTGCGGCCGATACCGCGGCGCTCAACCTCGTCGAACATCCGTTCGATGGCCTCCTTGACGTCAAGGCCCGTAATGAACCCCGAATTTATCATCTTGCCTGACTTGGCATCGTAGCTCTCCTTCGAAATGTCACCGCCTTCGACCACCGGAACGATCTCCAGCCCGAAGTGGCGGGCAAAGGCGTAGTCGCGCGAATCGTGCGCCGGCACGGCCATGATGGCACCCGTACCGTATCCCGCCAGCACGTAGTCCGAAACATAGATCGGTATCTCCTTGCCGGTAAATGGATTCACGGCATACGATCCGGTGAAGACCCCGCTCACACGACGCGTCTCGGCGATACGTTCACGCTCGGAACGCTTCTTGGTCTGTTCGATATATTCGTCGACGGCCTTCCGGTTCTCGTCGGTCGTCAGCATCCCAACCCACTGGTGTTCGGGCGCGATGACCATGAACGTAACCCCGAATACCGTATCGGGACGCGTGGTGAAGATCTCCAGTTTCTCGTCGCGGCCCTTGATGTCGAAGAACATCTGGGCGCCGGTACTGCGGCCGATCCAGTTCCGCTGAATCTCCTTGAGCGAATCGCTCCACTCGAGACCATCGAGACCGTCCAGCAGCCGCTGGGCATAGGCCGTGACACGCAGCAGCCACTGCTTCATGCGCCGCTGCTCGACCGGATAACCGCCCCGCACCGACAGGCCGTCCTTCACCTCATCGTTGGCAAGCACGGTCCCCAGCCCCGGGCACCAGTTCACCATCGTATCGGCACGGTAGGCCAGGCGGTAGTTGTGCAGCACACGGTCCCGCTGCTTCTCGTCCCACGAGTTCCACTCGGCAGCCGTAAAACTCATCTCATGCGTGCAGGCCGCATCGACACCCTCGGTTCCGGACTTTTCGAATGCCGCAATCAGTTCGTCGATCGGACGGGCGCACTGCCGACGGTTGTCGTAATAGTGTCCGAACATCTCGATGAATGCCCACTGCGTCCACTTGTAGTATCCGGGATCGCATGTACGCACCTCGCGGCTCCAGTCGAACGAGAAACCGATCTTGTCGAGCTGCTGACGATAACGGGCGATATTCTGGGCCGTCGTGACAGCGGGGTGCTGACCGGTCTGGATTGCATACTGCTCGGCCGGCAGACCGAAAGCGTCGTATCCCATCGGGTGCAGGACGTTGAATCCGCACAGACGCTTGTATCGCGAATAGATATCCGAAGCTATATATCCGAGCGGGTGGCCCACATGCAGGCCGGCACCAGACGGATATGGGAACATGTCCAACACATAGAATTTCGGTCGCGAGGGATCGACCTCGACCTTATAGGTTCCGCGTTCACGCCACTCTTTTTGCCATTTGGCTTCGATGGCCCTGAAATCGTATTCCATACTCTTATATCGTCGTTTTATTTCAACATTCAGTAAATGATCCTGCAAAAGTAAGATTTTTTCACGGATAATCGACATTCTGTGCTCAGTTTTACCCGATTGACGGGTGTTATCGGGCCAAAAACCGATCATCATGCCTGCGCTGCTTCCGCAAAACCGCCCATAACGGAGACATTTTTCACACACTTTCGCGGGACAATAGTTGCAGAATCAGAAATTTTGCCTATTTTTGTCGCACAATCCCGGGGGATTAGCTCAGCTGGCTAGAGCGCTTGCATGGCATGCAAGAGGTCACGAGTTCGAATCTCGTATTCTCCACAACACAACAGAGGCCGTTTCTCGTTTGAAACGGCCTCTGTTTTTTGCATATCGCATCGCGCCAGTCCAGCCTCTTTGCCGCCCGGCCCGTCACTTGTTGATACGGTAGGCCCGCTGTACACCCTTTATGCGCAGGATCTTGTAAATCAACATGTCGACCACGTTGCTGCTCGGCACCTCGACATTGACAACTCCCGACAGCGTCCCCTCGGACGACGACATGCTCATCGAACGTATGTTCAGCTTCAGGTCGTGGTTTATGACCTCCGTGATACGGTTTACCATACCCGTCGTATCGTCGGCCACCACCTTGATCGAGGCCCGGAACGCACCGTCGACAACCGTATCGCGCCACCGCGCCTCGATAACCCTGTAGGGGAAATTCTCGCGCAGACGGGCCGCATTCGGACAATCCTTGCGGTGAATCGTGATTCCCGAATTGATCGTCACGAACCCGAACACGTCATCTCCCATAATCGGATTGCAGCACTTGGCCAGCTTGTAGTCGATCTTGTGGATGCTGTCGTCGATGATCAGGGCATCCCCCGACGACCGCCGCGTATAGCCCTTCGACGAATCGGCCGCCGCTGCCGCAAGCTTGCGCTGCTCGTCGGCCTCGCCGCTCAGATATTTCGTCAGGACATCCTTTATGTCGGCAAAATCGATCTTCTGCTCCAGGATCCGGCTGTAAAGCTCCGTCCCCGTGCGAATCTTGTACCACTTGCACAGGTACATCACCGCATCGTCAATCGAGATGTTCAGCTTCCAGTTCTTCAGCTTGCGTTCGAGCTCCTCGCGCCCCAGACGGGCCTGGCGGGCCTGCTCCTCACGCAGGAACTGACGGATCTTGTTGCGGGCCTTCGTGGTGGTGACCACATTCAGCCAGTCGGACTTCGGGGTCTGGTTCTTCTGCGTGGTGATCTCGACGATATCGCCGTTGTGCAGCACCTCGCGGATCGAGACATTGCGATGGTTAACCCGCGCCCCGGAACAGGTCGACCCGATATTCGAGTGTATGTCGAACGCAAAGTCAAGCACCGTCGCCCCCTCGGGCAGCTTGCGCAGGTCGCCCTTGGGCGTAAAGACGAAAATCTCGCCCGAAGCCGGTTTGGCATCGAACCGCTGGACCAGCGAATGGGTGGTATCCTCCATCAGTTCGCGCAGGCGGTTGAGCCACTGCTCGCTGGTCGCAGCCCCCTGGTTGACCCCCTTGTAGCGCCAGTGCGCCGCAATACCACGTTCGGCAACCTCGTCCATGCGCTCCGAACGGATCTGCACCTCGACCCACTTGCCCTCCTTGGTCACAACGGTCGTATGCAGCGACTCGTAACCGTTCGACTTGGGGATCGAGATCCAGTCGCGCATACGGTCAGGATTGGGCGTGTAGAAATCCGTCACGATCGAGTAGATATTCCAACACAGTGTCTTCTCGACCTCCTGCGGACAGTCGACGATGATCCGCAGCGCAAAGATGTCGAAAACCTCCTCGAACGGAATCTGATTTTTGCGCATCTTGTTCCAGATCGAGAAGATCGACTTTGTGCGGCTCTTGATGTGGTACTTGTAGCCGAGTTTGTCGAGCCGCGGGATGATCGGCTCCAGAAAACGCTGTATCAACTGTTCGCGTTCGGTAGCCGTACTCTCCAGCGAGGCTCGTATGCTGCGGTAGTCTTCGGGTTCGAGATAGCTCAGCGCGATATCCTCCAACTCGCTCTTAACCGTATAAAGGCCCAGCTTGTGGGCGATCGGGGCATAGAGGTTCAGACTCTCCCAGCTCTTCTTGTGGTGCTTCGACTGCGGGAAGATCGACAGCGACCGCATCACTTCGAGCCGGTCGGCCAGCTTGATGAGGATTACGCGCGGGTCGGTCGACAGCGAGACGATCAGATCGCGGAAATTACCGGCCTGCTCCTTCGACACCTTGGTATTGACATCCGAAATGTTGCACAGGCCGCGCGTAATGTTGGCCACGTAATCTCCGAACCGAGACTTGATGTCGTTCATCACGGCCTCGAAATGTTCCGGATCGGACTTGGCCGCCAGACGCACCACATCGTGCAGCAGCGTTGCCACCGTCGAGTTTCGTCCGAGGCCGATCTCCGAAATAACGATCTCGGCCACCCGCACCGAATGGTCGAGCAGCGGCTTGCCGTCATATCTGCGGTAACCGGCCAGGGCCCGATCGGCATATACGAGCGCCTTGTCCACCAAATCCTGCGTTACGGTCGAGAAGTTGGTCCGCACCAACTCCTTCAGTTTCCCGTAGCGCTCATCCAAAGAGAGTCCCTCATCCATAATCCGACCTTCCGATAATTGTTTTACGGCGGCAAGATACTAAATTAAATGCATTTTCACAATTCGCGCACAGCCGTCCTGCACCACCGTCCGACTCCTGTCCCGTTTCGTTACCTCCGGCTGCCGGAGTACGATCGGCCGGCTCCGAACGACTTCCATGATCAATCGCCCCTCCCGCACTCCCCACACCGGCCTCAGACATACCCGAAACTGCCGCCAAATGCACCTCCCGTCCCTACACTCAAAAGCTGCCGGCACCACTCTCCACCACCTCCGCAAAGGCCCCGTCTTGCATTTTATGCGTCACGGTGCTTGGTTTTTCAAATAAAATCGCTATATTTAGGGTCTTGAACTTGAAACTAAAACCAAATACCTGAATGCAATGAAAAACTATTCAACAAAAGAGATCAAGAACGTTGTTCTCATCGGGGCATCCGGCTCCGGGAAAACCACCCTCGCCGAGGCTATGGCCTATGAAGGCAAGGTTATCGACCGCCGCGGAACCATCGAGGGTGAAAATACCATTTCGGACAATACAGATATCGAACACGAATATAAACGGTCGATCTATTCGACCATCCTCTTCTCGGAGTTCATGGGGCGCAAGCTCAACATCATCGATACCCCGGGATCGGACGACTTCTGCGGAAGCCTCTTCTCGGCCTTCAAGGTCGCCGACGTCGGACTGATGGTCATCAATGCCACCGAAGGCTTCGAGGCCGGTACCGAAATCCAGGCACGATATGCCGCCCAGCTTCACAAACCGGTCATCGCAATAGTAAACAAACTCGATGCCGAAACCGCAAACTGGGAGGATACGCTCGAAAGCATCTCGGCATCCTCGCGCGTAAAACCGGTCATCGTACAGTATCCCATCAACCCGGGACCGTCGTTCAATGCATTCATCGACGTGCTCATGATGAAGATGTACCGCTTCAAGGACGAGAACGGAACACGCGAAGAACTCGATATTCCCGCCGAGGAGATGGAACGCGCAACGCACCTCAACCAGATCCTCGTAGAGGCCGCCGCCGAAAACGACGAGGCCCTCATGGAGCTCTATTTCGACAAGGGTATCCTGACGCAGGACGAGATCCGCAGCGGTCTGAAACTGGGTGTCGCAAAACGAGACTGCATGCCTATCTTCTGCGCTTCGGCAAAACGCGACATCGGCTCGAAACGTATCATGGAGTTCATCATCAACGTCGCTCCGGGCCCCGCTACCGCACCCAAGTTCCTCGCTACCGACGGAACCGAAATCGAGGCTGACGAGAACGGCGCCTGCGCACTCTTCATCTTCAAGAGCCAGATGGAGCAGCATCTGGGCGAGATCAGCTACTTCCGCGTTATCCGCGGCAAGGTTACCGAAGGTCTCGAACTGGTCAACAGCCGCACCGGAAACAAGGAGAAGATCTCGCAGCTGTTCGCCGTTGCCGGCAAGAACCGAATCAAGGTGACCGAACTCGCCGCCGGAGATATCGGCTGCACGGTGAAACTGAAGGGCACCCGCACCAACGACACTCTGGCACTGCCGACGGCACCGGTCGAGATCGAACCGATCGTATTCCCCGAACCGCGTTACCGTGCCGCCGTCAAGGCTGTCAAGAGCGGCGAGGACGAGAAGCTCGGCGAACTGCTCAACAAGGCCAAATACGAAGACCCGACAATCCTTGTCGAATACTCCAAGGAGTTGAAGCAAACCATCATACAGGGACAGGGTGAACTCCACCTCAACATCCTGAAGAACCGTCTTGCGAACGAAAACAAGATGGAGATCGAATATTCGGCGCCGCGCATCCCCTATCGTGAGACCATCACGAAGGTTGCCCAGGCCGATTACCGCCACAAGAAGCAGTCGGGTGGAGCAGGCCAGTTCGGCGAGGTGCACATGGTCATCGAGCCATACTACGAAGGCATGCCCGAGCCGACCAAGTACAAGGTTCCCGGCAAGGAGATCACAATCAACGTCAAGGGCAAGGAGGAGTACGACCTCGACTGGGGCGGCAAACTCCAGTACTACAACTCGATTGTTGGCGGCGCCATCGACGCTCGTTTCATGCCGGCGATCCTCAAGGGTATCATGGAGAAGATGACCGAAGGCCCGCTGACCGGTTCGTATGCCCGCGACATCCGCGTGGTGATCTACGACGGAAAGATGCACCCGGTGGATTCGAATGAAATCTCGTTCAAGCTCGCCGCCCGCAACGCATTCAAGGAGGCATTCCGCAATGCCGGCCCGAAGATCATGGAGCCGATCTACAGCGTCGAGGTACTCGTACCGAGCGACCGGATGGGCGACGTGATGAGCGACCTGCAGAACCGCCGCGCAATTATCGAGGGCATGTCGTCGGAACACGGCCTGGACCGTCTGAATGCACGTGTGCCGCTGGCCGAGATGTACCGTTATTCGACCACGCTCTCGTCGCTGACCAACGGCCGCGCCACCTACACGATGCGTTTCGCGTCGTACGAGCAGGTTCCGGCCGACGTCCAGGACAAACTGCTCAAGGCTTACGTCGACCAGGACGAAGATTAGTCTTCCGCAGCAAGCGCCAACAAATACGGCCGCCATGCACGATGCATGGCGGCCGTAATGTTTTCACAACACCCATCACTCAGTCAGTGACGGCAAACGGCTCAGGGTTTCCGCACTATATAGAGATGGTCGACCGGCAGGGCATAGAGCCGGCGCTCCTCTTCGGTAAACCGGGCCGCATAATCAATATCCTCAACCTCGAATCCGGCCTCACGCAGACGGTCGGCATAATCGGTCCCGTAAACGCGGCGGTGATCGTACTGTCCGAAGATCGCGGTCCGTTCGCGGGGATCGGTGATCGAATCATCCTCGAAGGTTGTCGTACGCGACAGGTCCACGGGCGAGAGCATCACTCCCCAACCGCCATGGCGCATGATCCGGAACATTTCGCGCATCGCCAGCCGGTCATCCTCGACATGTTCGAGAATATGGTTGCAGAAGATCACGTCGAACGACCCGTCGGCCAGCGGTATATCCTGAATATCGAAATGCAGGTCGGCCAGCGGACTCTCCAGGTCGGCCGTAACGTAGTTCTCCCCGCAGCCCTTGTACAGTCGGCGCAGATGGCGCATCAGACACACCTCGGGCGCCACGTGTAGCAGTTTCGGACGCGTTTCGAACAGATCGCTCTCGCGCTGGAGCCACAGCCACAGCAACCGGTGACGTTCGAGCGACAGACAGTTGGGGCAGAGGGCATCGGTCCGCGAGGTGACATACCCGTATGGCAGGAACCTTCGGCGCACCGTCCCGCAGATCGGACACCGGCGGCCGCGACCCAGATAGAACAGTCCGAGAATCGGCACCGCCCACCCGGCCATCCGCTGCAGCAGGCTCCGCGGGAACAGGTTCAGGAAGAAGCGTATCAATCGTTTCATGCCTTCTCCTCCTCATCCGCAAGCACCTCCGCAACATCCTTCTCCGCCTTGTACAGGCGTTTTTTGCACTGCGCGATAAGTTCGGCCGCGCGTTTCACCTCCGCCGCCAGTGCATCGACATCCATCTGCCGCGAATCCATCTTCGCAAGGATGCGTTCAACCTCCTCGATAGCCTCCGTATAGGAGAGTTTCTGACTACTTGTCTTTGCCATTATCCGTAATTTTTGCTTTCATTCCACCTTTTGCCACACGTATCTCAACCGTCGACCCACACGGCACCTGATCCGGAGCCGTAACCGCCGTACCGCCATAGCTCACAACCGCAAACCCGCGGTCCAGAATCCGCTGCGGATCATAACTCCCGACCAGCCGCTGCATGTTTCCGAGCCGCTCGCGCTCCCCGGCCAGCAACAAGGACGAATATTTCGGCAATGCCGCCCCGGCATCCGACACACGTTTCCGTTCGGCAGAGAGCAGCGCCGAAGCTACCCGCCGCAGATCGGAGGCCAATCTCTCAAACCTCATTTCAAACCACTTCGTCACCGAAACGGCATGCGTCGCAAGCATCATCCCGACCCGTTCTACGCGTTTTCTCTCGGCCTGCAACACCTCTCCGACAATCCTCTCCAGCGACTCCTGCAAATGATCCAGCCGAGCATCGGCCTCGGCAAAACGCTCCACGATCCAGGCCGCCACGGCTGTCGGGGTTTTCAATTCGAGGGCAGCGACCATATCCGCCACGCTCTCGTCCTTGTCATGCCCGATACCGGTAACGACCGGCAGCGGGAACTGCGCCAGATGCGCACACAGACGGTATGAATTGAAACACGAGAGGTCGCTCTGCGAACCGCCGCCGCGGATCACCACCACAAGGTCGAACCGCTCCTGCACGGCGGCCACACGCTCCAGCGCATCGACAATCGAATCCTCAGCCCCGTGCCCCTGCATGAAGGCGTCGAACAATTCGGTCTCGATGCGGTAGGGACTCCGCAGCAACTCCTTGCAGAAGTCGCGGTAACCGGCCGCCGTAGCGCTCGAAATAACCGCCACGCGTTGCGGCAGCTGCGGCAGCCCCAGTTCGCGGTTCATGTCCCAGACGCCGTCGGCCCGCAGCTGTTCGATCGTCCGGAGGCGTTGCTGGGCGATATCGCCCAGCGTATAGGTCGGGTCGACATCCTGCACCTGCAGCGAAAAGCCATACAGTTCGTGGTACGAAACAACCACCTTCAGCAGCACCTTCAGTCCGACACCCAACGGCTGGCCTGTCGTGGCCGTGAAATAGGCATCTATGCGGCCGTACAGCGACCTCCATATCACGGCCGACGCCCGGGCCCGCGGTACCCCGTTATCACCGCCCTTCTCGACCAGCTCCAGGTAGCAGTGCCCCGAATAGTTGACCTTCAGTTCGGCAATCTCGGCCGCAACCCACACCGGCAGCGGGAAATCCGCCTCCAGCCGCGCCTTCACCGACCGTTGCAGTTCAGAGAGTGAGAGATGTTTCGTCGATTCCACGATACGCCGTATCAATACGAATAACAAAGGTATGAAAAATTTTCGGATCGCCATGCCTTTTCCCGCTGCCGCCCGACGCTCCCGACCTCCGCTGCCGCCGTGGCTCTCAAAAAACAGTCGTCCCGACGGCACGGCGTATTGAATTTTTACGACGATTTGCGTATCTTTGCGCCAAAGAAAAGCAAGAGAGTAAGTTTTTTATGGCAGACAACACGATATTGGCCCGACTCGACGGTCTGAAACTAAAATACGAGGAGATGGGCCAACAGATGACCGATCCGGAAGTGATCGCCGATGTCAAACGCTTCATCCAGCTCAACAAGGAGTACAAGGAGCTCGAACCGATCATCGAAACCAGCGAACGCTACCGTACGGCACTGGCAAACCTTCAGGAGGCCAAGGATGTGCTGGCCAACGAGAAGGATGAGGAGTTCCGCGAAATGGCCCGCGCCGAGGTGGCCGAACTCGAACCCAAAATCACCCAACTGGAAGAGCAGATCAAACTGTTGCTGATCCCGAAGGACCCGCAGGACGAGAAGAATGCCATCGTCGAGATCCGCGGCGGTACGGGCGGCGACGAAGCGGCACTCTTTGCAGGCGACCTGCTGCGCATGTACACCAAATATATCGAGAGCCGCGGCTGGAAGTACGAGATCAACTCCTTCAGCGAGGGCGCAGCAGGCGGTTACAAGGAGGTGGTGATGAAGGTCACGGGCAGCGGCGTCTACGGAACCCTGAAATACGAATCGGGTGTCCACCGCGTGCAGCGTGTGCCCCAGACCGAAACCCAGGGCCGTGTACACACCTCGGCAGCATCGGTTGCCGTGCTGCCCGAAGCCGAGGAGTTCGATGTCGAGATCTCGATGAACGACATCCGCAAGGATATCTTCTGCGCATCGGGCCCGGGAGGACAGTCGGTCAACACGACATACTCGGCGATCCGACTGACCCACATCCCGACCGGTATCGTCGTGCAGTGCCAGGACCAGAAATCGCAGCTCAAGAACTTCGACAAGGCTCTCGAGGAGTTGCGTACGCGCGTCTTCAACCTCGAATACTCGAAATATCTCGACGAGATCGCCTCGAAGCGTAAAACGATGGTCTCGACCGGAGACCGTTCGGCCAAGATCCGCACCTACAACTATCCGCAGGGCCGCATCACCGACCACCGCATAAACTATACGGTCTACAATCTGGCGGCCTTCATGGATGGCGACATACAGGATGTAATCGACCATCTGATCGTGGCCGAGAACGCCGAGCGCCTGAAGGAGAGCGAACTGTAATTATATCCGGCACGCCTCGGACCGAGGGCTGTATAGACATAACACGTCTGAGCGGTTGCGAGGCCGGGCTACTGCATCCAGCCAACAATAAGCAGTTGAACCGGACCGGCCAGTTCTCGTACAGAAAACGCCGGAAACGTGCATGGACCAAAAGCCAAGCCGTTATAACGTGCAGCAACCTCCGTATGCCGGCATGACCGGCTGCCAGGTTACATTCACCGGCTGCAAAATCGCATCAACAGGCCGCAAGACAATAAAAACAACATCCGCCGGCACCATCCGTAATTACGGGACTGGTACCGGCGGATCTTTTTCAATATATGGTCAGGTCTACATTGGGGGCACAACCATATTCAGAATTAGTCTCAGAAAGGTTTGGAGTAACCTGCGACTCTACTGTTTTACTTCGAGTTCACCCTTTTTGAAGCGCTCTATCGCCGCGGCAAAGGCATCCCAATAGCCATCGGTCTGCTCCATGGTATTCATCGAGAAGAAACATATCCCGTCCGAACCGCCCGCAACGGCATAACCGATCAGCTGGTCTATATTATCCTTGGGCACATGGCCGACGAAAAGCCCCGAGCAGAGCTTGCCCTTGCAACCGTTGGCTGCCATCTCCTCGACACCCTCGCGCGTAGCGGTCTCGACCCACGGATCATCGTAATTGTAAAACTTGTGGTAGATCATCGGGAAGAGCACGTCGGCCTCGACAAACCGGCTCCAATCCTGACGTACCAGTTTTCGCGACTCGGCCGGCGAAGCGAATACCGCTGCCGTCGCCATCTTGCCATGTTTATGGATTTCGTCGCAGAGGGCATTGGTCAGGTCGACCACGGCATCCCACCGGAACTGCATCCACTCCTCGCACGAGGTCGGATCCTCCAGCGTCATGGGATCGGCACCGCCCTGAGCCATGAACTTCTCGCGGCAGGTCTCGCAGTAGCAGTGATCCCACTGCGGATATACGCGATCCTGCACCACGCCGCGCGATTCATGCAAACCATACGGCAATATGGCATCCGGATAACGTATGAAATCAAGATGCACGCCAGCAACACCATCGACATCAGCCAGTTCGGCCACACGCGCCTTCAGATACTCCGTAACCTCGGGGTGCGACGGGCAGAGCCAACGGTAGTGCTCACGGTTGTAAAGCTTGATATCGAGGCACGAATTGCCTTCGGCATTGACCTGATACCAGTCGGGGTGCATCTTGCGCAGGTTCTTTTCGCAACGGTTGAGAGTCCAGATCCAGGCATGCAGTTCGATCCCGTAGCGCTCTGCATACGGAACCGCCCGTTTCAATATCTCGAGTGCTTCACGGTCGGTCAGATCGGTCTCGTCGGCCCCGACCTTCGGATAGCCGCCGTGAACCTGCAACAAGATGGCATCGATACCCACCTGCTGCGCCTTGCTGAAGTGGTAATCCCAATCCTTGTCGCTCATATCGAGCGAGCCGGCCAACCATGCCCAAACCTTGGGTTCAGGAGCCGTCTCCGGAGTGCTGCATCCTCCCGAAAAAACAGCCATACCGGCCGTTGCACATAGCATAAACAACTGTTTCATAAGATATCTTGTTTAAAAATCGACCAGAACAGCCCGGCCTTGCGAGGCAGGAATATGGAAATCGGGCCTTGACGTGCCGGCCTTGATCCACGAATACCATCCGAACGGTTTCCCGGCACCGATGCGGTCACCGCGGAAAATACCCAACCGCATATGGCCGTCCGGAGACAGGATTCCGAGGGATTCGAGTTCCGACAGCTCTACGGAGCCTTCGATACTGTATCCGCGGCCGGTCACCTGCGACCCGTACTCCAGAGTTCCGAAATCCCACGATTCGTCACAATGACGGTAGTATCGCCCCGAATAGTCCAGTACGTTATACGGAGACATTTCGGCAGAATAGTAGCGGGACATCTTCTCATCGACACTGAAAAACAACTCGGCCCGATCCAGCCCGCCGACCTCCTTTTCGTTGTCGGCCGGAGTTATGTGCAGGGTTGTATCGCACACCTCAAACCGAAAATACAGCCTCTCATCATCGTATCCAAGCCATACGCGGGTGCTGTCTGCGCTCTTCCCGTCACGTGCGTCGTACAGCCCATCCAGAAGAGGGCGTTCGGGCCACGCTACCGCCCGGGAACCGGCCGCCGCATCCACCTTCGGAATCCGCAGGCACACCGGACACTCCGGTTCCTGAGCCGCTACACCGACTGCGACGAACAGCATCGCAAGCAGTATGGCTGTCAGCTTCATTTCCGTCCATTAATAAGCCACAACGCACCGCGGACAGCCGCTATCAGCCCCAGCAGCACAATGAACCACATTTCACGATGAATGGCTGGCGAATTGTTCTGCTTCATGACGACGATGCCGCCGACAATTGCTACAATACCCAATACTACCATCAGCCACTCCACTATTTTTTCCTTGCGATTTGCCATAATATGTTCAACTATACAACCACTGACAAATATAAGTTCTTTTGTCCGATCGGACAACTTTTTCGCTCACCTCTTCGACTCAAAACATCCACAAAACAACAAAAAACGGCGGAAAGCCGCTCCCTTTCGGAGGCTCTCCGCCAGTTGTTCTTTCATTCGCATATCAAGTGTTCCGACCGCTCCGACCCGTCATTTCGCAACTCCAACTTTCCCCCATCTCCGTCATCACGCGACACACTCTCTCCGCCTGACACCCACCCTCATCACGTGACAATCTATCCGCCAGACACACTCTCCGCCCGTCTCGCCGCCGTTTCTGCCCGCTCGCCGGTCGCGGGACTCATCAACCGCCGATGAACAGGTCCAGCTGTCCGGCCGTATGGTTGAACGACAATCGGTGATAAGGGGTCAGCCCATATTTCAGAATCGCCGCACGATGCTCGCAAGTCGGATAGCCCTTGTTCCGCCGCCATCCGTACTGCGGGTACTCGGCATCAAGCCGCAGCATGTACTCGTCACGATGCGTCTTTGCCAAAACCGATGCCGCCGCAATATCGGCATATTTTCCGTCACCCTTCACCACGCAGACATACGGCAACTCAAGCCGCGAACGGAAACGATTGCCATCGATGGCCAGAAACTCAGGCCTCCGGCCAAGCCCCTCAACCGCAAGTGTCATCCCCTCCATCGAGGCGTTCAGGATGTTGATACGGTCAATTTCACCGGCCGAGATCTCCGCCACGCTCCACGCTACGGCTTCGCGTTCGATGATCCCGCGCAACAGCTCGCGGTTACGCTCGCTCATCTGTTTCGAATCGTTCAGCAGCGGATGGTGAAAGTCCTGCGGAAGGATCACCGCCGCCGCAAAGACCGCTCCGGCCAGACATCCGCGGCCCGCTTCATCGCATCCAGCTTCGAGCAATTCGTATTGATAGCATGTTTCGAGCATGATTGTCCATACCTATTTCCTTATCCTGAAACCGTTCCGGCCGACATCCGACAACCGTTTCGCTTCTCTCTTCACCTCACCCCCTCTCCAGTCATCGTTCCGGAAAGCCGGAAAAGAACTTTTCCTGCGACGGTTGCAAGAGCCGCTGCGGCTACTTGTTGTTGAACTGATTCATCGTCAAAGCCGCGCCGACCGCGACAAAAGACTTTACGGCCTCGACCGCTACACCGATACGTTCCGGCAACGCCTTCCGCTCCTCGTCGGTCCACTCGCCAAGCACATAATCGGCCTGATGGCCCTGCGTGAAGTTGCCGCCGATACCGAATCGCAAACGTGCATAGGCATCGCTGCCGAGCAACTCGTTTATGTTTTTCAGTCCGTTATGCCCGCCGTCGCTGCCCTTGGCCCGCATCCGCAATGCCCCGAAAGGCAGTGCAATGTCGTCGACCACGACCAGCAGATTCTCACGGGCGATCTTTTCGGCATCCACCCAGTATCGCACCGCCTTGCCGCTCAGGTTCATATATGTCGACGGTTTGAGCAGGATCACCGTCCGGCCGCGATATTTGATTTCGGCCACCGACCCGTAACGCGACGGCGTAAAAACAGCACTGGACGCCTCAGCCAAGGCGTCCAATACTGTGAAACCTATGTTATGACGGGTATGTGCGTATTCCGCACCGATATTACCCAGTCCTACGATCAGATACTTCAATGCGTACGGTTTTTATCTGCCTGCGACTACTTCGCGTCGATACCGCGCGATGCACGGGTTACGCGAACGGCGCATACGGCAGTCGTTGCCGGGGTCAGCAGGGTCAGGTTGTCGAACTTCAGGTCGCCGACGAAGATCGACTTGCCGACACCCAGATTCGTAATGTCGATAACCAGTTCGTCGGGGAGGTTCTCCACCAGACCGCTCACACGGAGCTTACGTTTGCTCAGAACCAGCTTACCACCGGCCTTAACGCCTTCCGAGCTACCGGTCAGACGTACCGGGATATCGATCGCTACGGCCTTGCCAGGCTGAACGCGATAGAAATCTATATGCAGGATCTGTTCGCGTACGGGGTGGAACTGCACCTCGCGCATTACGCCGGTCTCTTTTCGGCCGTCGATATCGAAATTAACGATATACGAGTTGGGCGAATAGATCAACGGTTTTACATCCTTGGCGTCGATCGTAAAGTGTACGGTCTCGCCGCCGCCATAGATTGCGCAGGGAATCAGACCCTCGCGGCGCGACGACTTGCTGGCTTTCTTGCCGAAAACATCCCGTTTTGCGGCCTTGATTTCAATGGTTTTCATAATGTTTGATTAATTTTTGTTTCTCGGGCACCACTCAATGCAACATCTGTACGGATGCATCCCATAAGTGCTTGCGGCCGCAAAGGTATGTATTTTTTTTCAATCCGGCAACTCATCTCCGCCTTTTCACCGTTTTATTGCATTGAGTCTGTTCCGGTTGGGCGGGCAGACTCCGTCCCAGCAACTGGCAGAACAGCACTGTCTGTTACTCTACAGCATATTCCCACTACCCGAGCGCTTCTAAATCTCCCCCCCCCATATAACGCACACAATCATCGCCGGCGTGGCAGCCGGATATTCAAAACCTGCTCCACCTCCACGGCCTCACCGTTGCACTTTGCGGGTATCCACTTGGGCGCCTTGCGCACGGCCCGTACAACACGGCCACGAAGCCGATTGTCCGTCGACTCGATCAGGTCGGTCAGCTCGGCCGTACCGTCTCGGCGAATCACATAGCGATATATCACCCGTGCCGGCATCTCATCCTCTCCCCAGTCGACCTGTTGTTCGATGTAGTGGTTGAACGAAACAGGATCGGCCGGAAATGACGGCGGAGTATCGTATTTCAGGGTCACGATAATAACGCCATCCGAAGCCCGTTGTCCATACCGGGCGATCAGGGCCTCGTCGACAGGCAATTGTTCCGAACGGACGATCTGCGCCGGATCGATCCGCTTCATCTCCTCGCCGCTGTACTCGCGGCCGTTGACAATATAGATCGGTTCGCCGGCACATGCCTCCGAGACCCGCACCGTAAACATCACCGCAATCAGGACGATTATGAAACCCAATCTGTTCATCGTTTCATTTTAACGGAGAAAAATATTTTTTATTGTCGGGGCCGTTCTGTACCTCTCTGATTGCTACGGGTTGCGGCCCGTCATCGGAGAGGAAACGTGCCAGTTCGGCTACGGCACGTCCACGGTGCGAGATGGCGTTTTTCTCCTCGCGGCTCATCTGGGCAAATGTACGGTCGAAACCGTCGGGCCGGAATACCGGATCATATCCGAATCCCCCTTCGCCGCTCGGCGCCTCAGTGATCACCCCCGAGACACACCCCTCGAACATGGAGACCACGCCGTTCATTATCAGCGCTATGGCCGTACGGAAACGGGCCCGCCGGTTCACGACGCCATCCAGATTACGCAACAGCAGCGCCGTATTGGCCGCAAAATCATGGCCGTCGGTGGCATAGCGCGCCGAATGGACTCCCGGAGCACCTCCCAGAGCCTCGACCTCCAACCCCGTATCGTCGGCAAAACAGTCGAGACCGGTCCGCGAATAGATATACTGGGCCTTTTGCAAGGCATTGCCTTCGAGCGTATCGGACGTCTCGGGGATCTCCTCCGTAATGCCGCAGTCGCGCGGTGTCAGAAGGGTCCACTCCTCACCCAGAGCCGCCCGAACTTCATCGAGCTTATGCTGGTTGTTGGTCGCAAAAACTATCTTTCTCATAACTCCCTCTGTTTTTTATAGTTTGTTTACCTAAGCGCCGCCCGCATCCGTTTCAACCAAAACCCATCACCCCTCCCCATACACTCAAAACGGCCATCGGCGGCAGCAACGGCCTAATCCGTACATGCTCACGTCTATTTTACCACCTCCATCTGTTCGAGCCGGTAGTCGACCGCAATCTTGTCGATGATCGTCTTCACGACCGTATCCATATACGACCCTTCGGTATAGTCGGCCGCGCAGACATGGTTCACACGGTTGTCGCGGATGAGCGATGCCAACTCCTTCTGCGCCCCCTTCTGCCCGGGGTTATACACGGCAATCGAATGTCCTCCGAAATTCTTAACCAGCCGCATGCACGGGATGTCGGTGGTCCCGTCGCCCACGTAGATCATCCGCTTGAAGGGCACCGGCCGCTTGTTCTCCTCGATATACCGGTTCACCAGCGTGGCATCGAATACCGATTCGACACCCTTGTTGATCTTGAAAATGAACTGCGTCTTGTTGGTGTAGTTCACCGCCACGGCCGGCCAGTAGGCTATGCCGTCAACATCGTAAAGGAACGAACATGCATAGATATTCCGAAACTCATGGGCAATGCACGTACCCTCGATGATCTCCTTGATGCCCGACGAGTTGATGTAGTGCAGCATCCGCACCCCGCGCTCGGCGGCATAGGCGTTGATCCGGCCGAACCACTCCTTCACACCGTCGTAGAGCGTGATGCGGCGTCCCGACTCCTGAAATGCCTCGCGCTTGAGCGACAGACCGGTACTGCGGGCCTCCTGAATCATCCGTGCCATGTATGTCAACGTCATGTCGGCATCCTGCGCCCGGGCCAGTTCGTTCGAATCGTGCCAGAACTCCTTGTTGCTCTTGCCGATGGCCGGGATGAAATCATACTCCTGCATGTTGCCCGGCGCAAGCGTACCGTCGAAATCGTAGATCAGGGCTGCCGTTACCTTCTGTTCCATAATGTCTGACAATATAATTGTTGTTCGAATTGGTAAAGGTAAGATTTTTGTTCGAATTTTCATTACATTTGCAGACGTATCGAACAAAAAAACAGAGGTAGTTATGGAACTGAAAGAGACGCTGCTCAAACGCCGCAGCATACGCAAATTCGAAAACCGTCCGGTCGACCGCCAAACCATCGAGCAACTGCTCGCCGAAACGTTTACGGCACCCTCGTCGCGGAATACACGCTCGTCGCGGTTCATGGTCGTCACCGACCGCCAGAATATGGAACGCATCTCGACAATGCGCGATTACGGAGCCTCATTCATGAAGGATGCTCCGGCAGCGATACTGGTCGCAGGCGATGAGTCCGTCACCGACCTGTGGGTCGACAATGCCTCGATCTCCGCAACGATTCTCCAGCTGGCTGCCACCGATGCCGGACTCGGCTCATGCTGGGTGCACGTCAACGGACGTCCGCGCCTCAAGGCTGAACCCGACGGGCAATCGGCCGAGGAGTACCTGCGGACATTCCTGCCCATTCCGGCGACATGGCGACCATTGTGCTTTATCGCCCTCGGATATCCGGCAGCCGAAGTGGCTCCACATTCGCAAAAAGACGATTCCGACAAGGTGATCTGGGTAGAATAACACCCTCTCCAGCAAATAGCAGTAGTCATAAAAGAAAACGGCGACATACCTTTGGGTATGTCGCCGTTATTTATTTAATTATCCCCCCCAATTTATCCAAATTAAATATCATATAGATTGATTTTTGTTTATCAATAATTTCTTTTATCTTTGTAAAAGACAACCATTTAATTTATACCACCTAAACTATACCTATATGAAACGGCTATTAATACTTATGGCTATGCTGTTCGCAATCACAGCGGTCTATGCCCAGGAATTACATCAAATACAACAAAACGATATAACTAAATTTCTTGGAATTCCAATTGACGGGACAAAAGCTGAAATTATCCAAAAGCTCAAAGCCAAAGGATATACCCCCACTGACATAGATAGCGAAGTATTGGAGGGAGAGTTCAATGGCAAAGACGTTTCCATTTATATAGCGACAAACAACAATAAGGTATACCGCATTATGGTTATCTATAACATCCCTTCAAGCGAAACAGATATTAAGATTGAATTCAACAATTTGTGTCATCAGTTTGAGAACAACCCCAGATACACTAATCTATATGACGATCAAACTATACCGGAGGACGAAAATATCTCCTATGAAATGAACGTCAAAAACAAACGCTATCAAGCTATATATTATCAACACCCAAAAACCGACTCAATAGCATTGTATAACCAAGCGAAACAAGAACTTCTATCCAAATACACGCAAGAACAGTTAGATAATCCAACAGAAGATATATCAACCGACATTAGGCTGACATATCTATCCCTCTGCTCTAAACAACTGGCTGAATTTATATACATATACAACAAGCCTGTATGGTTTATGATTGTTGAAAGATTTGGCATCTATTATATTGCCATATTTTACGACAACGTTTATAATCAAGCCAAAGGCGAAGATCTGTAATCACGTTAATAATACATACCAAACACTTCGGTAACTGCATGACTGGAGTGTTTGGTTTATCATTTCAGTATGTAACATCACGACTTTCGGGTCGTAACACATGCCGAACCACTGTCTTGCCGCTCTCATACGTGACTCCCATCGGCCAACATGTATATTATATCTGCCTTAACGAAACTTAATTCAGTCGTGAGTTACGGCCATCACGGCTCCGTCGAGTCGTGTCACCGTCACATCATACGCCCGGCCGAAAGCCTCAACCGCAATGGCTCCGGACTCCAAATCGGCCTCTGCGATCCGCATGTCCGCCACAAAATCGACACCGCTGCGTCCAAGACATTTATACAGAGCCTCCTTTGCACACCAGGCCGCCGCCATGAAAAGCGGATGTTCAGCTCCGGCGAGAGCCATCTCATCCGCACTCAGATAACGCCGCCGCACCTTCCCGAACGGACGGTCCGCCATCTCGACATCGATACCGCAACGCCCCTCGCACACATAGGCCAAAGCAACATAGCCCCGGCAGTGCGACACAGACAAATATCCGCGCATATCTGCAAAAACAGGCTCACCGAAACGTGTATATTCCACCTTCAACTGATCGGACGACAGTCCCCACGCCTCAGCCTTCGACCGCAGCAACCGTCGCCAGGCCAGCCATTCACGCCGCCGTCCGTCAGTCAGTCCATCGGCAAACGCCAGTTCATGCCGGCTCAATCCCACGGCATACTCCTCGGCCGAACGATCGAGCGGTTCAACCGCTATTTCGATGCCGCAGAGGGTCATTGTTCCTTTTCAACCTTGATTTTGTCGATGCGGTGGCCTTCGGTCGAAACCACCGTAAGCAGCAGCCCGTGTGTACGGACCGTATCGCCTTTACGCAGAAAATCACGCTTTATCTCGAGCATCAGGCCGGCCAGCGTTTCGGCCTCGCCCTTCACGTCCGACAACAGATCCTCCGGCAGATCCAGAACCCGTTCGAAATCTCCGATATGGGCCTTGCCGTCGAAAACGTAGACATTGTCGCCCACCTTCGTATAGAAGCTTTCGACGCTGTCGTTTTCGTCGGATATCTCGCCCACGATCTCCTCCAGAATATCCTCAAGCGAAACCAGTCCCATCGTCGAACCGTATTCGTCCACCACGATGGCCATGTGCACCTTGTTGGCCTGGAACTCCTCAAGCAGATCGTTGATCTTCTTGTGTTCGGGCACATAGTATGGTTTGCGCAGCAGAGAACTCCAGTTGAAATCATCCCCGTTGTGTATGTAGGGAATCAGGTCCTTCACATAGAGCACACCCTTGATGTTGTCGGCATTCTCCTCGTAGACCGGAATCCGCGAAAAACCCGACCGGATGATCGTCTGCTTGACATCGGAGTAGCTGTCCGATATATCCAGAGCCACGATATCTACACGCGGTTTCATGATGCTGGCGACCTCCGTATTGACGAAGTTCACAATCCCCGACAACATCTTGCGCTCCTCCTGTGTCTGGTCCGTCGATGCGATGTCAATGACGTTCGAGAGTTCGTCGATCGAGATATTGTCGCGTTTGGTATCGAGCCGTCGGTTAATGGCATCTCCCGAGCGCACCAGCACGAATGACAACGGTTTGAATACGGTCCGCAGAAACCGCAGCGGATAGGCGGCGAAACGTGCGAAACGCATCGGCGACGAATTTGCCAGCACCTTGGGCAGGATCTCGCCGAACAGCAGCAGCAGGAATGTCACGATCACCGTCTTGAAGACGAATGTCCAGGCCGCCGACGAGCAGACGAATACCATGTCCATGATTCGGGCACTCAGTATTACGATGCAGATATTGACCAGATTGTTGACCACGAGGATCGTAGCCAGGAGGTTGTCGCTGTGCGACAGGAGGTCGAGCATGACCGAAGCCCGACGTGTCCGCGCCGCCTTTATTTCGCGCAGATGGTGTGGCGAGAGCGAAAAGAAAGCCGTTTCGGATCCCGACACGAAGGCCGAAATCGACAACAATACCACCAATACGGCCAGCATCGCCACAAGCGAACCGACATCGAACGGTATTACGGATATTACTTGAAGCGGAGTTATCAAACTATAAAATATTGGTTCACACTAATGTTCGGGCCGGGCATCCGCATCAGACCGAAAACAACGTACCTCCATTGTTTTTCGGGGTCTTGTCGCTGTCGCCCGAGTCGATGACCGACTTCGAGGAGCCGGTCGACGTATCGACCACAAACTTGATCTTGCGACGTATGTAGGCTGCCATATTCTTGCACTTGTCGATATCCGGATAGCGGTTCGAACGGGCCCGCAGCACAGCCGGCTGCTGACGCGACGGCGTCGAACCTCCCTTGCGAAGGTCGATCACGCCCGGAACGGCTGGTGTCGGCGGCACGATCGGAGGTATCGGATTGGTATTATCCTGCTTGCGGGCATCCTGGCCTGCGGCGTCGAACCCCGTAGCGACGATCACAACCTCCAGATCCTCATCCAGATATGGTTTCACACTGTTGCCCCAGATGATATTGGCATCGTGCAGACGGCCGTTCTCATCCGTATATTTGGCATCCGACTGTATCACCTCCAGAATCTTGCCCAACTCGCTCCACATCACGCCATCCTTGACGTTTGTACTGATATTGAGCAGTATGTTCTTGGCACCGCGGATACTGTTATGGTCGAGCAGCGGCGAGCTCAACGAAGCCCGTGCAGCATTCTCGGCGCGGTCCTCACCCTTGGCCCGTCCGACACCCATGTGCGTACGGCCGCTGTTGTACATCACTCGGCGCACATCGGCAAAGTCGACATTCGTCCGCGGGCTCTTGATCGTGATGATCTCGGCTATACCCTTGGCCGCCGAGGCCAATACGTCGTCAGCCAGACTGAAGGCCTCGTCAACCGTCAGGCGGCCGCCCATGGCCATGATATTGTCATTGTTGATTATCAGCAGCGAATCGACATTGCCTTTCAGCTCCTCGATACCGCGCATGGCCTGTTCGTAACGTATCTGACCTTCGATCTTGAGCGGTGAGGTTACCACTCCGACCGTCAGTATTCCCATTTCGCGGGCAGCCTTGGCTATGACCGGCGAGGCTCCGGTACCCGTACCGCCTCCCATACCGGCCGTCACGAAGATCATCTTGGTTGAATGGACCTCGAACAGATTCTTGATCTGATCCAGGCTTTCGATTGCGGCGCGACGTCCCACGGCCGGATCGTTGCCGGCACCCAGACCGTCGCGGCCCAAACGGACCTTGATCTCTACGGGGCTGATATCGAGCGCCTGCTGATCGGTGTTGCACACCATGAAATCGACATCCTTGATGCCCAACTGCCACATATGGTTCACCGCATTGCCGCCGGCACCGCCAACTCCGATAACCATGATCATCGGATACGACTGGCGCCGCGTACGAAGCGAATTCAAAACATCGTCACTCATAGCTCTTACCTCTTCTCTTATCGACCTTCCGTTACAATCATATCACATCATCGTCGCCGCTGCCGCCCATCTCGTCCATCTTGTCCGACAGGTTGCCGATGAAACGCTTGAACTTGTCGACAAATCCTCCCTTCGGTCGATGTTGGTTTTCCGTGCCACCGTGTCCTCCGTTCTTACTCTTGTCATCAGGACGATCATCCTTCCTGTCATCCGGTTTTGCAGGCGAGGGTTTGTTCCCGTCATCCTTCTGATCATCCCCGGCGGCGGTATTTTCGCTCTTAGGCGCACCACCTTCATCCGCCTTCGGAGCAGCCGGTGCCGGTGCTACACGATCTTCATCCCTGACTCCCGGCTGGGGCGGAACAGGACGCTGGTCTACATAGCAGTATTTGCCCGTTTCGAGCCCGCGCCACAACAGTCCCGTCACAACATCGTACTCCGGACCGTCGACAAGTTTGACGCTCTCCGCATCGACAACATCCTCCGGTGTGCCAACCCGCACATCCATTTTCATGTACTCCGACAACGCCTTGGCCAGGCCGGCAAGTTTCGAACCGCCGCCGGCAAGAACTATTCCGTACGGCAGCTTCTTCTCGTAGCCGGCATGCTTGATCTCCTCGGTAACGTAATCGGCTATATCCCAGACACGCGCTTCGATGATCGCGGCCAGATTGTATTTGAGAATACTCTTCTTGCCCTTGTGTATCGGGAACTCGATAACCTCATTCTTCGGGACATCCTCCTTCGAGGCATTGCCATACTCGACCTTCATCTGTTCGACGAACTGCCGCGGCACGCTCAGCGTACTGATGTCACGATTGATCACATCCGATCCCAGGGGAATCGACGCCGCATAGCGAAGTACGTTGTTCGCATAGATCGTAACATCCGTTATGTCCGCACCGATGTCAACCACCGCAACACCCTCCTCCTTCTCATACGGGCGCAACAGGACCTCCGGCGTGATCACCGGATTGATATATGTCTTCAGCGGTTTGATCCCCATCTTGAGGGCGGCATTTGTCAGGCGCTTGATAGGGGTCTTGGTGCTCAGGATGAAGTTGAAGGTCGACGAGAGGCTCTGTCCGAACGATCCAACAGGATTGGCAACCTCCTTGCTGCCGTCGACCATGAAGTTCTGCGGAATACGTTCCAAAATTATCTCGTCGTCATTCGGTGCGCAGACCTTCTCCATACGGGCATACAGCTCGTCGATATCGCTCTGGCTGACGCCGTTGCTCTGGTCGCCCACCGATACCCAGTCGTTGTGGCTCGCACAACGGATAAACTCGCCCGAGATGCCGAAATAGGCCTCGTATATGCCGATATTCAGTTGTTTTTCGAGTTCGGCGACGGCCGACTTGAGCGAGGCCACCGCCAGTTCTATATTGTCTATTGCGCCGCCGCACACGCCCTGCGACGGTTTGCGAACCACGGCATCAACAACCATCCGGCCGTCGACACGTCCACTCGAAGCCGCCACGGTTACGTTTTTCGATCCGAGATCGATTGCAACTACATAATGTTTATTCCCCACTGTATCTCTATTTGTACTGTTTTTTCAATTGTTTACATATCACACATGTCGTACCGTCACCGCGCTGCCGGCGAACAGACCACCTGTCCCTTGAAGCGTATGTCGATGGTACGATAGCGATCCCAACCTTCACGGTCGAGGCCAATGCGATAGAACCGCCGCAGCTTGTCGAGTTTCCGTTCGACATCCTCGATACGACCGAAAATGATCGTATGCCTTCCTGCACGCGGAATCAGTCGCAATTCCAACTCTCCGTTCTGCGACTGGGATACAATGATTTCGACTATCTGGGCCCGCCAGAAGTCGTCGTCATCTATCAATTTCACAAAGTTAATGAGATTAATGAAATCTGAATAGTTTTTTTGCAATTTTTTTTGACTCTCCCGCACCCGTTCGATCTCGCGGTCCTTCGCCTCGATGCGTTGTTCCCGTACCGTCCGGCGGTAGTTGTATAGTGCCAGCGAATCACGTTTGTGCTGCTTCAGCCGCTCCACCCGAACCGCAAAATCCTCTTTGGACTCGGTAAACCTGCGGTCTATCTGTCGGCTCCTTATCTCACTGCGCATTTTCGATATGGCCCGCAGTTCGATCCGGATTACATTCTGTTGCTCCTCGATACTGTCGATGCGCACATCCAGGGCTGCCAGACGCCGGTCGAGAGTCTCCCGCGACGGCCCTTCGAAATCGGCTGCAAACGGCACCGAGAAACCTCCCGTCACAACCGGAACATAGACAGCCGACAGCTCCGGCGACCGGAAAATCTCATCCCGATCCGTAACATAAAAGTCATACCCCCCAGCAAGGCACATGCGCATGATCGGCCGGTGCTGCGTCACCTCGACCCGAATCACGCCCGACAGGGTGGTATAGGCCTCGGCCGTGCGGATAAAACCGTGCGAGAGTATCACCCGTTCGATATCGCGCAAGGGGGCCTCGTCAACCGGACGCCCTACGGGATTGATTCCGGCGGCGGAGATCCAGCGTTTGATCGTGCCCACATCCGTAAAATCGATACGGCTGCTGTCGGCGATCTCGATTTCGATCCCCGAGACGGTACGCTCACTCGCCAACCGATGCGAACGATGGGCTATCATGACCAGTATGACAACCACGGCCGCCCAGAAGAGCGAAAAAAACACTATCCGTCCGAACTTACGCATAACAAAAACCTCGTTCTACAACTGCTTTATCTACAAGATTCCATTCAACTATTTCAACTTCACTGCCGCAATATCGGCTTCCGGTACAGCCGACCGAGGATCGGCTTTAGCCTTCTTCGCGGCCACCTCCGCAAGCGCTTTGGCACAACGGTCGATGTTTCCCGCTCCGAAACTTATCACAATATCAGTATCCATCGACGCCACTGTCTCGACCAGCCGGTCGCGTTCCACGATCCTGTACGGGACCGTAAGCTTGCGGGCGATCATCTGCGAATCGACCCCTTCGATCGGTTTTTCGCGGGCCGGATAGATCGGCAGCAGAACCACCTCGTCGGCATGTGACAGCGCCTCGGCAAACCCGTCGCACAGATCCCGCGTACGGGTATAGAGGTGCGGCTGGAAGAGAGCCGTCAACTTCCGGCCCGGAAACATGGCTTTGACGGATGTGATCGTGGCGTTCAGCTCGCGCGGATGGTGGGCATAGTCGTCGATATAGACCTGCCGCGGTGTATTGACATAGACCTCCATACGGCGTTTGACGCCCGAGAACTCCGCCAGACCGCGTTTCAAACGCTCCTCATCCAGCTCCACGCCCTCGTGCCGCGAGGCTACCCACTCCTCAGCAACGGCCGCAACGGCATTCTCGACATTCAGAATCCCGGGAATCCCCAGCCGGCACCCGGCAATCACACGGTCGGGGCAGACCAGATCGAAACTGTAACAGCCATCCGGATTGCAGACAACCGACCGTGCATGGAAATCGCCCGCGGCATCGAGCGAATACCTCCACACCGTTATGTCGGGATTGCCGAGACGTATGTCGACACCCGCCTTCAGGATCAGCGTACCGCCGCTACGGATACGGTCGACAAACTGCGAGAAGGCCTCCCGAACGGCCTCATAGGTCCCGTATATGTCAAGATGATCGGGGTCGACCGACGTAATCACCGCCACATCGGGCGACAGTCGCAGGAACGAGCGGTCAAACTCGTCGGCCTCGACCGCCATGCGGCGCCCATCGCCCAAAACCAGGTTACTTCCGAAATTCTTCGATATTCCGCCCAAAACGGCATTCCCGCCATCGGTCAGACAACGGTTCAGCCATGCAACAAGTGTCGACGTGGTGGTTTTGCCGTGCGTACCGGCAACCGCCATCACATAACTGTCCTCACACACAAGTCCCAGCACCTGCGAACGTTTCAGCACCTCGAACCCATGGTCGCGGAAATAGGTCAACTCACCGTGGTCGGCCGGCACGGCCGGCGTGTAGATCACAACCGTACGTTCCGGATCGAGAAATACGCGGTCGACCGAATCAATGTCATCCGTATAGTGCACCGAAGCCCCTTCGGCTTCGAGCTGGTCGGTCAGGTGCGAACGGGTCAGATCGTACCCGCCAACACGGTAACCCTTGTGCATGAAGTATCGCGCCAGGGCACTCATCCCGATACCGCCGATACCTACAAAATATATATTCTCAGTCTTCATCCTGCTATAAAATCACTTCTGTTCCAATACCGAAAGTATCTCATCCACAACACGGTCTGCCGAATCAGGTATTCCCAGGGCCGAAATGTTGCGGCGCAGCGACTCCAGCCGTTCCCGATCTCCGAGCAGCCCGACAGCCTTCGCCATGGCCTCCTCCACGGCCCGCGAATCGGGGATCATCTCCGCTGCGCCCTTTTCGACCAGCGCCATGGCATTCTTGGTCTGATGGTCCTCGGCGACGTTGGGCGAAGGCACGAACACCGTCGCACACCCAACCAGGCACAGCTCCGAAACCGTACATGCCCCGCTCCGCGAAACAACCACGTCGGCCGCCTCGTAGGCCATATCCATACGGTCGATGAAGGCCCCCTGCCAGACACCCTCAAGCGGGTGCTGCGAGAGAAACTCACGCATCTCGGCCTCGTAATATTTACCCGTCTGCCAGATCACCTGAACATCCGTCCGGCCACCCTCGTGATCCGCAACCCAACGCTTCATCATGTTGTTCAGCGTACGCGTACCCAGGCTGCCCCCGACCACCAGTATCACCGGACGGTCGTCCGAAAATCCGAAATGGGCCAATGCCTCGGCACGGTTACCGGTCTTCGAGAAGCGCCCGCGCAACGGATTGCCCGTCATCACGATCCTGTCGGCCGGGAAGAACCGATCCATACCGTCATACGCAACGCAGATACGCCGCGCCCCGCGGGCCAGGATCTTGTTCGTCACGCCCGCATAGGAGTTCTGCTCCTGTATCAGCGTCGGGACCCCGAGCCGCTGCGCAGCCCACAACACCGGACCGCTCGCATAACCCCCGAAGCCCATAACGACATCGGCACCGAACTCCCTGACAACCCTGCGGGCCCGCGAAATGCTCTTCAGCACCTTGAACGGCAGCAGGAAATTGCTCATCGTCAGCCGCCGCTGTAATCCCGCCGTCGGAAGCCCCACGACACGGTATCCGAGAGCCGGCAGCTTCTCCATCTCCATCTTGCCCTCGGCCCCGACGAACAACAGTTCGACATCATCGCCCAGACGCCGTTTGAGCGCCTCGGCAACGGCGACCGCCGGATAGATATGTCCACCCGTACCGCCGCCGCTCAATATGATTTTCAGTCTCTTCATCTCGATTTATTTTCATACAACGATTCGCCGCGCGGACGATCGAGCGTCTGTTCGCTCGTCTGCCGGCTAACTCCCAGAATCATTCCCAATGCTATCGACGTAAACAGTATCGACGAACCGCCATGGCTGATCAGCGGCAGCGGCTGTCCGGTCTCCGGAAACAGGTTTATCGTCACCAGTATGTGTACCAGCGCCTGGAACGTTATCATCAATCCGAGCCCCAGCACCAGCAGTGACGGGAAAGCCGTACCGCACCTCTCGAAAATCAGTTTCGAACGGTAGAATACCCAAAGGTACAGCATCATGACGATGATTGCAAAGAACAATCCGTACTCCTCGACAATGATCGCAAAGGCATAATCACTCTCGGGGTGGATCAGTTCGACGCGCATCAGGCTCTGACCGGCGCCCTGACCCGTCAGACCGCCGTTGTAGATCGCCGTCATGGCACGTTGCGTATCGGTCAGGTCCTCGATCGGACGGTTGCTCTGATCGAAAAACAGTGTCGTCACCCAGTCGTACATTCGGCCATGGGCCGTATCAGTACGGCCGACCCTCAGCACCGCCATGCCCAGTACCGCCGCCAGAAGAGCCAGGAACAACAGTTTGAACAACTCGCGGCTGCGGATACGCCCGATAGCCATCATGATCCAACAGATAAAGAAGAGCATGGCCGCCGACGAGGTGTGGGCAGGAAGAATTACCGCACACGCCACTACGACAGGCCCCAGGACCGGTATCGTCTCCTCGCGGATGATCCGCCAGACCCGTTTCCTGTTCCGTCCCCAGCGCCAGAAGGCCAGCGGAGGCAGGAGTTCGAGTTTCTCGGCGCGGGTCTGCCTCGACGCCAGTATCTTTGCCAGCAGAAGGATCGTCGCCACCTTCAACATTTCGGAGGGCTGCAGATCGAAGAAACCCATCGAGATCCAGCGGTGAGCCCCGTTGATCGACTTGCCGATACCGGGAATATAGGCCCCGATCGTCAGCGCCACAGCCACAAAGTAGAACAGCCATGCCCACCGGCTGTAGACCTGATAGTTCCACTTGTGGACAAACAGTATTCCCGCAAGGCTCACAACCACAAACAGCATCTGTTTGAACATGTAGGCATATGTTCCCTTGTCCGACGAGCCGTCATAGACCATCTTGGCCGTCGACGAATAGACCACCAGCACCGAAATCACCAACAGCAAAGCGATGATGATCCACAGTGCACGGTCACCCGTAAACAGACGTCCCCACAGGCTGCGTTCCTGCTCTATCTCCTTCTCCTGGCCAACCATACGCTATCTACCGTTTGACATGCTCGTTCACCCAGCGTTTGAACTCCTCGCCGCGGTGTTCGTAGTTCTTGAAGAGGTCAAAGCTCGCACACGCCGGCGACAACAGCACCGTATCACCCTTTCGGGCCGCACGGCAAGCCGCCTGCATCGCCTCGTCGAGCGAATGTGTATCAATGACCTGCGGCACGACACCCGTAAACGAATCGATCAGCTTGCGGTTGTCGACACCCATGCAGACCAGCGTATGCACCTTCTGCCGTGCGAAATCCATCAGCGGTGCATAATCGTTTCCCTTGTCCGTACCGCCGGCAATCCAGACCGTCGGACGCTGCATGCTCTCAAGGGCATACCACACCGAATCGACATTCGTGGCCTTCGAGTCGTTGATGAACAGCACCCCGTCGGCCGACTCCAGAACCCGCTCCAGGCGGTGCTCCACACCCTCGAACGAGAGGATGCTCCTGCGCACCTGTTCCGGTTCGACACCCGCCGCCAGTGTCGCCAAAGCCGCCGCCATGGCATTATAGGCATTGTGCAGGCCGTGGATCTTCATCTCCGAGGTCGCGATCTCGACCGACCGCCGGCCCACCGATGCAACGAACGTCCCGTCGCTATCCAGCACCGCATCTCCCGCCCCGCTCGCAATGGCCGTATGGGCCGCAAAGGGCAGCTGACGCATCCGCAGGTCGTACTTGGGCAGTTCGGCCGCAATGACCGGATCGTCAGCCGAATATACAAATGCACAACGGCTGTGCTGGTTGCGGATTATCCGCATCTTCGAATCTATGTAGTTCTGGAAGCAGTAGCCGTAACGGTCGAGGTGGTCGGGCGTGATGTTCATCAGCACCGCCACGTCGGCCCGGAAATCGTACATGCCGTCTAGCTGGAACGAACTTATCTCCAGCACATACCAGTCGTAGCTTCCCGTAGCGACCGAATAGGCGAAACTCTCGCCGATGTTGCCGCCCAGTGCGACATTCATGCCGGCATCCTTCATGATCTTGTAGATCAGCGTCGTGGTCGTGGTCTTGCCGTTCGAACCGGTAATGCAGATCGTCCGCGCATGACCCTTGTAACGCCCCGCAAACTCGATCTCCGAAATGATCGGTATACCACGTTCGCGCAAAGCCTGCACGACCGGCGCCTTCTCGGGGATACCCGGGCTCTTCACCACCTCGTCGGCCGCCAGAATGCGATCCATCGTATGGCCGCCCTCCTCATATTCGACACTCCACCGGTCGAGTTCCGTCCGATAGCGATCCGCTATCTTGCCCGAATCTGACAAAAAAACATCCATCCCAAGTTTTTTGGCCAGAATGGCCGAGCCGTAGCCGCTGATGCCTCCGCCCAGCACTACAATCCGCTCAACCCGCTTTTTACGTACCATAATTCTATATCTCCTTTATCGTATCTTCAACGTTACGAGCGCAACCGCCGCCAGAAGCATCGACATGATCCAGAAGCGTATCACGATCTTCGACTCATGGAATCCGCGTTTCTGGTAGTGGTGGTGCAGGGGCGCCATCAGGAAGATGCGCCGGCCCTCGCCGTAATGTTTTTTCGTATATCTGAAATAACCGACCTGGATCATCACCGAAAGGCTTTCGACCAGGAATACTCCGCACAGGATCGGCAGCAGCAGTTCCTTTCGGATCAACAGCGCAAAGACGCCGATAAGACCGCCAATGGCCAGACTGCCCGTATCGCCCATAAATACCTGCGCAGGATAGCTGTTGTACCACAGGAAGCCGATCAGGGCTCCGAGGAATGCCGCCGCGAAGACCACAAGCTCACCGCTGTGCGGTATGTACATTATATTAAGGTAGTCGGCGTAGACTATGTGGCCCGACAGATAGGCCAATATTCCAAGCACGAAGACTATCGGCGCCGAGACTCCCGTGACCAGCCCGTCCAGGCCGTCGGTCAGGTTGGCACCGTTCGAGACCGCCGTGATGATGAAGATCGCAACCAGAACATATACGATCCAGCCGAGGGTCTCGTTGCCGCCCGCCAGCCACTTGTAATCGAATTCGTTGTCCTTGATGAACGGGATGGTTGTCTGCGTGGTCTTGACGCCCGCAACAACCTCTTCCGAAATATCATGCTCGCGTTCGGGGGCGAAATAGGACATGTCGGCCACCTCCTCGCGCACCGATGCCGGAAGCGTAGCCCCTTCGCGAACAACGATATCGCTGTTGAGCCACATAACGCTGCCGACGATCAGTCCCAGCCCCACCTGTCCGATGATCTTGAAACGTCCGTTCAGACCCTCCTTGTTGTGGCGGAAAACCTTGATGTAGTCGTCCAGCCCGCCGATGAATCCCAACCAGATGGTTGATATGATTACCAGCTGCACATATACATTCCCCAGGTCGCCGAACAGCAGCACCGGAACCAATATGGCCAGCAGAATGATCAGACCGCCCATCGTCGGAGTGCCTTTTTTCTGCATCTGTCCCGCCAGACCAAGGTTGCGGATATCCTCGCCGATCTGGCGCCGGGCCAACATGTTGATGATGCGGCGGCCGAAGACTATCGCTATCAACAGGGCGAATATGATCGCCATCGCCGCCCGAAACGACAAATACTGGAACATCCCCGCCCCCGGCAGGGTGTAGTGTTCACCAAGATATTCGAATAATGAATAGAGCATATTTTTCCCCACCCCCTCTATTATTGTTGTTTAACTCTTTTGATTACCTGCGCTCCTCAACTCGTCGAAAGCCCGGCGGACCTCCTCGCGGTCATCGAAATGGTGCTTCACCGTCCCTACCTGCTGATAGGTCTCGTGCCCCTTTCCGGCCACAAGAATCACATCGCCAGAAGCGGCCATCATCGTCGCCGTACGGATCGCCTCGCGACGGTCCGTGATCCGCAGATAACGGACTCCCTTCTCCAGCCCGCCGACCATGTCGTCGAGTATCGCTTCGGGATCCTCCGTCCGCGGATTGTCCGACGTGAAGATCGCCATGTGGCTCCCGCGGATAGCTATCTCGGCCATCTCGGGCCGTTTGGTACGGTCGCGGTCACCACCGCACCCGACTACAACGAAGAGCCGGCTCGTCGGGCGCCGTATCTCGTTAATCGTATCAATGACATTCTGCAGCGCGTCAGGCGTATGGGCATAATCCACGATCGCCGTCACTCCGTCCGCCGACTTCACCGTCTCGAAACGCCCGCGAACCGGTTCCAGCAGCGTCAGCTGACGCAGCACCTCCGCCTTGTCGGCCCCCAGAAGCCGCGCCGCCGCATAGACCGTCAGCAGGTTGTAGGCATTGAAGCGGCCGGCAAACCGCACCCACAGCTCCTCGCCGTCGAAACGCAGCAGCATGCCGTCGATATGCATCTCGACCACACGCCCCATGAAATCGGCCATCGACCGCAGCGACAACCGGCTCACCCGGGCACGGGTATTCTGAACCATCACCTCGCCGTTCCGGTCGTCGATGTTGACCAGTGCAAAGGCATTGGCCGGAAGCCCGTCGAAGAACATCTTCTTCGCACGCAGGTACTCGGCAAAGGTCTTGTGGTAATCCAGGTGGTCGTGCGTAATATTCGAGAAGACCCCCCCCACAAAGCGGAGACCTCCGATGCGGTGCTGCACTATGCTGTGCGACGACACCTCCATGAAACAGTATTCGCAGCCGGCCTCCACCATGCGGGCCAGCAGAGCATTCAGTGTAATCGGATCGGGCGTGGTGTGGTCGGCCGGAACCACCGTATCCTCGATACGGTTTTCGACCGTCGAAAGCAGCCCCGCACGATGTCCCATGTTCCGGAACAGTTCGTACAGCAGCGTCACGGTCGTGGTCTTGCCGTTAGTACCGGTTATGCCAACCAGTTTCAGGCGGGACGAGGGGTTGTCGTAAAAGTTCGATGCCATGGGTCCCACCGCAGCCGAACTCTCCGCCACAACGACGTAACATACCGCCGGATCGAGCTGCTCGGGCAGCCGTTCACACACAACCGCGCACGCTCCGGCCCCGACCGCCGAACCTATATAGTCATGCCCGTCGCTACGCGTGCCCACGACGGCAAAGAACATCGCCCCGCGGCCCACGCTGCGCGAATCGAGCGTCAGCGACTCCACCATATTCGCACTGTCGCCGACCACGCGCTCAACCGCAATGCCCGCCAGGATTGATTCAACGCTTTTCATAACTCCGTTCAAACGTTTGATATTTATCTCGTTAATTTACATGCTCAATGTCAGTGTCACATATTCGCCACGCCTTACTGCCGCCCCCGAAGCTATGCTCTGACGCACCACACGTCCATGCCCGACAAACCCAACTCGCAACCCGCGGCTCTCCAGCAGATACAAGGCATCCTTCAGCCCCATACCACGCACATCCGGCATAAGGCCCTCCGTCAGCGTCACGTCGTGTATCGAAACCCGTCCCGTAGAATCGGCTTCGCTTTTGCCCCAGCCGTGACGGTGATCCGTGCGGTAGCGGACATCCAGCGCCGAGGCCACCTTACGCATCTGATCGACTTCGCCGCCCTTGATTGCCGTCGGATAGGCATCTTTGCCCGACACCTCGAAATGCTGACGCCAGTCGCGCTCGAGGGTGTAGAGACTGTATATGATGTCGCGGATGACCGGACCGGCCACACCAGCTCCGTAATAGCGCCCCCGCGACGGCGAATTCTGAACAGCCACCATGACCGTATATTTCGGATTGTCGGTCGGAAAATAGGCTGCCATACTGCCCAGGTACTGTCCGGGCGCATGCATGTCCATTGCCGTACCGGTCTTGGCCGCAACACGGAACAAGGCCGTATCGCGAACAAAATATTCCCGTGCCGTACCCGTAGCCGAAACCTCCTCCAGACACTCCTCGACCTTCCGCAGCGACGATGCCGAACAGATCTTCTCGTTCAGCACCCGCGGTTTGAAACGATCTATGGTCGTACCGTTGCGGCGAATCTCCTCGACCAGCATCGGCGCAACCATCCGTCCGCCGTTGGCAACCGCATTGTAAAGCGTAGCCGTCTGTATGGGCGACAACTCGTTCTCGTATCCGTAGGCTATCTGGCACAAACGGTTGTTGTAGAGCCAACGGTTGCGCACCTCGCGGTTTTCCGGATCGTAGTCGTTGAACAGCGGCTTCTTCTCCCCGAACGCCTCGAGACCCATCGGCCGGTCGAGGTGCAGCGACCGCAAAAAGGCTACATACCGCTCCGGATGATCCTTGTAAGAGCGGTAAATCGCATTGGCAAAGAAGATATTTGACGAAAGGGCCACGGCCTGTTTCATGGTCATCGTATCCGAAAAGGCGTGGTCGTCGCGGACATATCCGTTACCGATCTTGACCCGCTTGTCCTTCGGCGCCGAGGTCACCTCGCCATCTACAACCGGAAACCGTGCATCGATATCGTAACCCTTGTCCTCGACCAGCGCCAGCAGCGATGCCAGCTTGAAGGTCGAACCCGGGCACTGACGTTTGTAGGCATTGTCCTCGATCTCGGCATACACACCCGGCGACACCTCCGAAAGGTTCGACATAGCCAGGATCTTCCCTGTCGAGACCTCCATGACAATCGCCGTTCCCCATATGGCATGGTTGGCAACCATATTCTTTCGCAGCGCCACATCCGAAATCTCCTGAATTCGCCGGTCGAGCGTCAGAACCACATCCAGACCGTCGACACGCGCACGGTTGGGAATCGAATCGTTCGTAGCCACATTGGTCGAGAAGCGGGGCGCTATGCGCTGACTCGACTGTATGCCGTCGCGGCCGCTCAGCAGCGAATCCATCACCTCTTCGACTCCGAACTGGTTCTTGCCCCACGAGGTGACCTTGCCCACCGTACGTTTGGCAATGCCGCCCAACGGATAGACACGCATGTTGTCCTCGACAAGCCGGTAGGTGGCCGTCATGTTCGACAAGAGCGGATAGCGCTTCAACTCGAGCCACTCGACATAGTCAACCATGCGCGGGAAGAGCTTGACGGCCGTATGACGGCGGCGGTCGCCCCGCTTGTAACTAGGCCGCCCGGCATAGTTCGAACGGAATATCCTACGGAAATAGTCACTACCATAACCCTCGGGGCCGAAATAGCGACCCAAAAGCAGCGACAGCGAATCGGAGTTCTTGCGGAACATCTCCACCGAATCGAACCCCTCGGCTCCGAAGTCGAGCTCCACCTGATAACGGGTCAAAGTGGTTACGATGGGTTCGCCGCCGCGCATGAGTATGTCGCCGCGACGTGCCGTAACGGTCTTCGTGGTCAGGATGCGTTTGGAGAGCACCTGGGCAAAGGCCGCCGTTTCGGGGCTCGCAAACTGTATGCACACCAGCCGCACAACAATCACCACCGCCAACAGGAAAAACAGCAGATAGAGCATCGTCACCCGCCGCCGGATCAGTTTCTTGATAGGTATTTGGGGTTGTTCCGACATAATCAATCGCCATCGATAATGAATGTTTGCGTAGGCAGTTCCTCGAGTTCAAGCCCACGCGCCTCCAGCTGCTCCATGATCGCCTGACGCGACGTAAGGCTGTAGATGCGCTCGGATTGCCTTACCGACTTCTCGCGCAACTGCTGCAACTCCTTTTCCATTCTGGTGCGGCGTATGTCGAGCCGCAATGCCGAAAACAACACGAATATCGACAGGAAGAACATCGCCCCCACACACATCAGGTAGGGATACAGCCGTTTGACCTCCTCCTTTGTCAGAATGCCTCCGGTAAACAGCAGCGCCACCAGCCGCGACGAACGCCGTTCGCGACGACGGCGGTTCTCCTCCTCGGCCTCGCGCTCGGCCTCTTCGGCCCGTTCCTCCTCTTCCATCTCCCGATCCGCCTCTCCGCGATTGATGCGCCGTACCTCGCGCCGTACCCGCCGCGCAAACTCCTCATCCTGCTCACGCCGCTCCTGCTCCTCTCGCAACGTCGGATCTATTTCGGGATCCTTCCCATATGATGTTTCGTCCATCTTATTCTCGCTATTGCATTTCCAAACAGACTGCCTGTTCCCAGCCTGTTCAAAGTTTCTCGGCAGCCCGCAGCCTCGCACTGCGCGACCGCGGATTCCGCTTGATCTCATCCGCATCAGGGACAACCGCCCGACGCGTCACAATATGCCACGGCACCGTTGCACGCCCGAAGAAATCCTTCTCGACTTCTCCGTCGAAGTTCCCGCTGCGCATGAAATTCTTCGTCAGGCGGTCCTCCAGCGAGTGGTACGAAATAACCACCAGCCGGCCTCCCGGTCGCAGCACCTTCAGACTCTGCTCGAGAGCCATCTTCAGAGCCTCCATCTCACCGTTCACCTCGATGCGCAGCGCCTGGAACAGTTTGGTCAGGAACTTCGCCTCATCCTTGCGCGGGGTAGTCGGGGCGACCGCCGCAACCAGTTGCGAAGTGGTTTCGATCCGTGCCTGCTCACGTGCCCGAACGATACAGTTGGCCGCCTTGTACGGGGTTTCGATCTCTCCCCACTGCCCGAAGATCCGGGTAAGCTCCTCGGCCGTAGCCTCATTGACCAGATCGGCAGCGCTGCGACCGCCGCGACGGTTCATCCGCATGTCGAGCGGAGCATCTCCACGGAACGAAAAGCCGCGTTCGACGCAGTCGAAGTGGTGCGACGAAACCCCAAGATCGGCCAGAATACCGTCAACGCGCTCGACACCGCGATAGCGCAGCGCCCCGCGCATGAACCGGAAGTTACTCTCCACCAGGCAGAAACGCTCGTCGTCGATGGCATTGGCCGCAGCATCGGCATCCTGATCGAAACCGTAGAGCCTGCCCCGCGGTGACAATGCCGACAAGATACGGCGCGAGTGTCCGCCCCCGCCGAACGTAAGGTCCACATATACGCCGTCCGGATTGATCGACAGCAGGTTGACCGACTCTTCGAGCAACACCGGAATATGGTATTTCGCACTTTCGTTCATCGATGGCATATTTGGGTGTAAAGTTACTCAAAAAAACGTATATTTCGCCGACTATTTCGTATCTTTGTTCAAATAAACAATTTTTTCATGGAGCCCATCGACATCGACAAGGTTTTGGCCGCCAAAATCCCCAAAATATATCCATTCATCCCGCACATGCTGGTCGAACGGCTGCGGAAACTGATTCACGAACAGGAGATGAACCACATCATCACGCAGTTCGGCAACCAGCCGCCAATGGAATTCATTCGCTCCTGCTTCGGATACATGGGAATAAGCTACACGGCTGACAACCTGGACAGTCTGGATCCAGCCGGCCGCTACCTCTTCGCCTCGAACCACCCATTCGGGGGCATGGACGGAATGATGCTGGCCGAAGCCATCGGAACCCGTATGGGAGATGTCCGCGTAATAATAAACGACCTGCTGATGCACGTCTCGCCGCTCAAGCCCATCTGGCTCCCGGTCAACAAATACGGCCGCCAGAACCATGCCTATGCCGCCACAATGCATGAGGCTTTCGCCGGCAACATCCCGATCCTCACGTTCCCGGCCGGACTCTGCTCGCGCCGCACCAAAGGCGTGGTCGAGGATACCCCGTGGCGGCAGAATTTCGTCAAACAGGCCCTCGCCGCAAAACGCGACATCGTCCCCGTCTTCGTCGAAGGCACGCTGTCTAACCGCTTCTACCGCGCCGCAAACATCCGCAAGCGACTCGGAATAAAGTTCAATTTCGAACTGGTTCTGCTCGTCGACGAGATGTTCCGCCAGAAGGGAAAACACTTCACCCTGCACTTCGGCCAACCCGTCAAATGGCAATATCTCTCCGGGCTCGGATCCCCGCGGCAACAGTCCGAATACATACGCTCGCTGGTCTACGCAATGAAATAAAAGAGGGTTTGTTAAAGATATTTAAAATAATTCGTATCTTTGTCTTCAAATCGACCAATGACAATGTCATACAATACCCCGATAATAGCTCCGGTACCGCGCGAAGAACTCGAACGGGAACTCACCCCCGACAAAAAAATACGCGACACGAACAAGGCCGGCAACGAAATATATATCGTAACGGCAGCCGACTCTCCGGCCACGATGCGCGAAATAGGCCGCGTCCGCGAGGTATCGTTCCGCGATGCCGGCGGCGGCACCGGTCTGGATTGCGATATCGATGCCGAAGACACTGCCGAAAACGGATACCGGCAACTGATTGTCTGGGACCCCAACGCAAAGGAGATTATCGGCGGATACCGGTTCATCGTGTGCCACTCGTCATACCCCGAACACCTCTCGACCGAACACTATTTCCGATTCTCGGACAAATTCCGCCGCGAATTCCTTCCGTACACCATCGAACTCGGACGGTCGTTCATACAGCCCAAATACCAGTCCCGCGGAAACAACAAAAGCATCTATGCTCTCGACAACCTCTGGGACGGCCTCGGCGCACTGATCAACAACCATCCCGAAGCCCGATACTTCTTCGGCAAGGTGACCATGTACACCGACTACCACAAGGAGGCCCGCAACATGCTGATCTACTTCATGCACCGCTACTTCCCGGATCGCGACCGCCTCATGGAGGGGATCAACCCCGTCGAGCTGAACATCGACCGCGAATATTTCGATTCGATCTTCAACGGCGAAAGCTACGACGCCAACTATCGCATCTTGATCCAGAAGGTCCGCGAACGCAATGAAAACATTCCGCCGCTGATCAACTCATATATCAGCCTCTCACCGTCGATGCGCGTTTTCCCGACGGTCTACAATCCCGACTTCGGGAATGTCGAGGAGACCGGCATTCTAGTCACGATAGCCGACATATATCCGCACAAAAGCCAGCGGCACACTCAGTATTGAGAGCCTTTCAGGCAGGAAACAGTCCGACATCGAAGATTTTTTGACTGAAATTTTTGGCAAAACCGAAGATAGTATCTATCTTTGTGCTCCCGAAGCGAAAGATCATGATCCATGATGATCCCTATCGCTCGACATACGGCAAGCCCAGGTGGTGAAATTGGTAGACACGCCACTTTGAGGGGGTGGTGAACAATTAGGTTCGTGCAAGTTCGAGTCTTGTCCTGGGCACCAAAACACAGAGAGTCCGTCGAATATTCGACGGACTCTCTGTGTTTCATGGCCCCTCGGCCGGCAGGACCCCACGGCGCCGCTCCAACTCCTGTTCCTGCAAACACAAGCCCAGACTCAAATAACGGCCGCCATTCGCCTCTTGCTACTCCATCAACAGCATCATATCCCAAATGGCATTGTGCTGCTTGTCGCTCAACGGAAGACGGTGGTCTCTCCTGTAATGCTGGCGGGTTGCCTGCATCGTATATGCCGACAACTCCAGATGCACATCATGACCCGCATCAAACAAGACATAATAGTAATAAAAAGGCACATATCCCGTTTTGAAACTGGTGTATTCGATCGGCGCCGATTCAAGCATCTCAAATTGCGACTCTATATGTTTGGGGTTCAGATAGGCCGCAATACGCACCTCCTTATCTCCGGTAGATCCCGAATACGACAGATAGCGACGATCGGTCGCCTCATCCTCCTCGGACAGCTCCTGTTGAGTTATCACGATCCATTTGTCCCAGGTCATATATCCGATATAAGCCTTCCCGGCAACCGCATCCTGCAACCCGCGATCGGCAATAATCCGGCTCAACATGCTACGGTGCTCATCATAATCCATCAGCACCTCGTCCAGCGACGCAACCCGATCATTCATAACCGATGTTTCCTGCGCCCTTGTTTTCAAGGAAGCCCCAGAAACGGCCAGAATCAGAATCGCCATCCAAAATAGTCGTCTCATATTATAAACAAGGTTAAAATTATCGCAATTTACACAATCTGACCGCAAAATGCAAATTCAGGCAGCACTCTTTCATGCTTATTTTCAGTTTTTTCGACAGCTGCAGGCATATTATGACAAAATAGGCTGTGAAGAGACTTGTGTTGCATAAATTCTCCTCACCCTTACCTGTAAGCGAATTCTACAAAATCCCTGTCCAGAATATCGTATCCCGTTATCTTCTCCCGGGCAAGACGCTCCCGCAACCGTGCGGATATGAAGACTCCAGTATGCCACTCTATGACTAACATGTCGTAGCCGTCCGAGAAATCATCGGTCAAAACCACCTCACGCAGTTCAATACGTGCAATAAGATTGTCCCTTTGCTCAGATATATCCCGATACTCCTCATGCGAATTGATATGGATAATACTTGATGGCTTATTCTTCATATATATACAAGCGAATATACATTTTGCATAATCAATATATTGGAGCGGTATGCCTGGCAGACGAAAGTGCAGCCAATAATAGGGATAAACCTTGTCCCGAACCGTCAGTGTCCCCTTGATATATTGATGCTCCCAAAGCCGGTACTCGCTTAAAATAGTCTTTACGCGTTCGCTGAAAACAAGCCCGGGATCAGTACTACGATGGGGATTAAGAATATCGGTCAACTTTGCCCCTCGGCGCAATTTGCTTTCATATAGAGTATGTGCTATCTCCTCCTCACTCAACCAATCCCATGCACCTGGATAATGATTTTTATCATATTTATGCAAACTGTCAATTTGCGGATATACATTCCCTACAACTCTGAGATTATCCGTAAAATCAATACGATAATAACGACGTTCCATAATTAACGATCTTTATTCTCTATATTTTTCACAAATACCTGCCCCATGCAATCTTCCGATAAATTCAGCACAAATTTCTATCATTCACAACTTTTCGAAGCCATTTAAAGCTCAAAATAGAGCTTATCAAACATAAAAAACGGCAGGGCTGCAATACATGCAACCCCGCCGAAATTTGATTTACTGATTTATCACACTACCGTTTCTTGGGTCGGCAACGCAGTTTGGGCGGATTTCGTGGTCTATAATACCCTATATGGCGTGCATAATTGGACAAGTCATGCGGACAAAACCAATATGTAGCTCCTTCATGGCCTACACCAAACCATACAGATCCTACCCCAATGCTATCCAACCGGCCATAGCGATCCAAGGCCAGCATCGTCTCCTTGCCCAACCTATAATCTGCGACAGTATCGTCCCACGTAAACAGTTTACCATCCTTCTCTATATAGCGGGCAAACAACGGATAAAGTTTTGTCGTATCTACGAAATAATATTGGTCTGTATCCTTTTCCATAATAAAAAACTCTATCAATCCATCCTCATTAATATAATATGTCCCATCATCGTCCATATACGGAACTACTTCAAACCAATCGCTGTTATCCCTCAATCTGCACGTGAGAAAATTATCCACTGCTATTTCGATGGCATCTTCCAACGTGCCGGTTACAGCCTCATGACGCCGCAGAACACCGCACCCGCCAAATACCAAGACTAAAACCAATAGTGTCAATAAACCTTCCTTCATAATTATCCTACTATACCCATAACAACAATCTCCGGCAGCCATGGTTGATGTTTTCCATCATTCACGGTAAACGCCTGCTCACTCCCAAGGAAAATATAATATTGTCAATCAGGCATCATTACCGCCATATAATATTGAAAGCAACAGAAAGGCAATCAATGCTGCGTTCATGAATAACGACGTAAACAACTGATTACTTCTCCATGCTGTTGCATCATCTTCACCCTCTTTCTCCCGTTTATCTTCAAGCCGCGCCCACCATGCAATCTCCACAACGGTCAACACAACGACTAAAACAAGCCCTATTATTTTCAAAGTCATCATATGTATATTCATTTACGTTTCCGTATAAACGCTTTCTGTGCCACCACAGATCCTTCATCGTCAACGGTCAGCAGGCTGTCCCTTGCCCCGGATGAACCTGTGCTCGCCCATACCGGCCTCATCATGTAAATCATCAAAAATTGCCTCAATAACCTACTATAACCGATATTTTTTCGAGGCATACTTTTGATCATCTTTACTCAGCGGAAATCAACTGCTTAAGGTTCCGCCATCCGTTGCCGTAGAGACCTTGCTATTTGTCAACAATATATACGGTTACAAGTCCTTTGCGTTCGTCCAAGATAAGTTCCTGAATCCGAATCTTCTTTTTCCTTAGACGCAGGACTCGCCTGACATCTTCTTTTGTCGTTACCTCCTTATTGTTATAAACATACGTTATCTTAACCGTGTCCTGTTGGCACCCGGAACTCAAGACTTTATCAGTTATGCATCTATTTACATACAGGTATCCATCCTTTGCTTTTTTAGTGCGCAAGTGATAAACCATTTTAGTATTAGTAGGATCAACTTTAATCCAACTTGTACTAAATCTTTTAAGTTGAGAGTAAAATAGACTATTAAAAATATCCGAGGTTAATTTGCGAGGCACACGACCTTTATTTTGATAAACGAGCAAGTTGTCTATATAAGCAGACTCCTTATCGAAAGAGGGGTTGTGTCCAGCCACAGCTGTTTCTGCTTGAGCATCTAATCCGAAAACGCTCAATAGAATAAATGTCAGATAGAGAGAGGCTTTCATGTTCAGTCAGGTTATTTGTCAGCAGTGTTTTATTTCGGATCAAACCGTGTAGGAACGTATGCGCAATCAGGTCATAGAGTATGTCGGTCTGGTCGGGCAACACCGACGCAACAGCCGTCAGGAAGATAACTCAGGTCTGCAGAACAGGTATCCAAAGGATTCCTGTTGGGCAATATACGAAAATTACCCCATAAACGCAACCTTTTCAGAAAGTTTCAATAGAAATTCCGGCGGCCCGGCCAGAAACCTCCGCACAAAAAAAATTCCGGCCGCAAGGATCTCTCCCTGCGGCCGGAACCGAAATCTCTGCACAGACGGTATAAGCCGGGTTCTGTACTCCGACGGGCGGAGCCTCTACCATTAATCTACGACGCCGGTCTCCCGACGCCTCAAGCAACCTACCCCCCGACATCGGACGAGTAACCCTTAACTGTCGGTATACATGGTCTTGCAACCCGCAAGGCGTACGGCCGGAATGTGTCACCACCTCCGCGGTGGGCTCTTACCCCACCTTTTCACCCTTACCGTGCACACGGCGGTTCTTTTCTGTTACGCTGCTACACCCTCACGGACGTCTTCCCGTTAGGAAGTGCGGCACTCTGTGTTGCCCGGACTTTCCTCTCTCCCTCGTCGGGACAGCGGTAGAGCCCGTCTCTGCAGATATCGAGGCCGTAACCGCGATGTCGAAACACCGCGATTACGGCATTTGTTTTACCAGATTATGACACGTTCGCTCTCGGGGCGGAACATTGCGCCATCCTCGATCCCGAATGCCTCATAGAAGGTCGGAATATTGGGCAGCGTACCGTTCACACGCCACTTGCCGAGCGAGTGGACATCGAGTTTGGTCAGACGTGCGATCTCCTCGTCACGGATATTCTGTCCCCACAGCGTCGCATAGGCCAGGTAGAAGCGCTGGTCGGCCGTGAAACCGTCGATCGGTGCCGGAGCCTCCTTGCCCTGCAACGAGTTGTGGTAAGCCGTATAGGCTATGCGCAGACCTCCCTGATCGGCAATATTCTCGCCCAGGCAGAGACGGCCGTTGGCATAGAGCGCCGGCTGATCACCCTTGGCCGGCAGAACAACGATCGAGTCGAACTGTGCAACCAGTTTCTCAGCGCGTTCGTTGAAGGCCTTGGCATCGGCCTCGGTCCACCAGTCGTTCATGTTGCCGTCCTTGTCGAACTTGCGGCCCTGATCGTCGAACCCGTGAGTCATCTCATGGCCGATCACAACGCCGATAGCTCCATAGTTGACAGCATCATCGGCATCGGGATTGTAGAACGGCGGCTGAAGAATTGCGGCCGGGAAGCAGATCTCATTGGTTGTCGGGTTGTAATATGCATTCACCGTCTGGGGCGACATGAGCCACTCCTCGCGGTCAACCGGCTTGCCCAGACGGTTGATGTTGTCGGCCGTGTGCCAGCGCATCGCCTCGACGATATTGTCCCAATAGCTCTTCGAGGCATCCACGGCGAGCGTCGAATAATCCTTCCACTGGTCGGGATAACCGATCTTAACCGTAAATGCAGCCAGTTTCTCATGTGCACGCGCCTTCGTATCGTCGCTCATCCATTCGAGCTCGTCGATATGCTGGCCGAGCGCCGTCTGCAGGTTCTTGACCAGCTCCAGCATGCGCTCCTTGTCGGCGGCCGAGAAGTACTTGGCCACATACATTTGTCCGACGGCCTCCGAAAGCATGCTGTTGGGGACTGCCATAACGCGCTTCCAACGCGGTTTCATCTGCTGTTTTCCAGACATTGTCTTGCCGTAGAACTCGAACGAAGCCTGCTGGAAGTCATCGCTCAGGTAGGATGCCGCAGCATCGATATATGTTGCCGCAAGATAGTAGCGCAGATCCTCCAGAGGAGCATTCTTGAGAATGTCGTTGGCCTTCTCGAGCGACGAGGGGGTCGACACGATCAGCGACGAGAAGTCGCCGATACCCATGATCTTGTAATATGTCGGCCAGTCGATGGCGTCGTAACTCTTCTCGAAATCCTCGCGGGTCATCGGGTTGTAACGCGCCTCGGTATTTCGCAGCTCGACGTTCGACCAGAACTTGTCGGCCAGCGCCATCTCGACATTCAGCACGCCGTCGACAGCCTTTCCGATCTCCTCCTCGGGCATGCCGTACAGGCGGAAGCAGGTTGCCAGGTAGGTGCGATAAGCCTCGCGGATCTTCTCGTTCTCGGGCAGCAGGTAGTAGTCGCGGTCCGACATCATCAGTCCCGACTGCGCGAAATAGAGCGCATTGATCTCGCTGTTCATCATGTCGGCACCCACACCGCACCCGAAGAAGGGATTGGCTACCGATGCATGCATGCCGGCAATCACCGGAGTAAGTTCCGAACGGTCGCTGATCGCCAGGATCTTCTTTACCGTCTCGGCGATTGGAGCCGCACCCTCGTTGTTAAGCCGCACCGAATCCATACCGAGTTTGTAGATGTCGGTAATCTTCTGCTCGACGCTTCCGGCAGCCGGTTTGCTGTCGTTCATCGACTGGAACAGCTCGTTGATACGTTTTTCGTTATTCTCGGCCAGAACATCGAATGCCCCGTAACGCGAATATTCGGGTTTCAACGGATTCTTCTTCTGCCAGCCGCCCGTAGCAAACTGGTAGAAATCCTCGTTCAGCGCCACCGAGCGGTCGAGATTCGTCGTATCGATTGCCGGCACCGAACTCTTCTGCTGTGCCCCTCCGCATGCGGAAAGGACAGCGGCCGAAACAATTATCATCAGTTTTTTCATTTTGTTAAGTGTTGAATTAAAAAACGGGAGGCCGCTTTGTAGGTTGCACCTCCCTACGATTATCTTAAATACCAGTTATCAGTTTGTTATTCTTCGCTCACGGCAGCCACACCCGGCAGAACCTTGCCTTCGATAGCCTCGAGCAGGGCGCCGCCACCGGTCGAGATGTAGGACACCTTGTCGGCCATGCCGAACTTGTTGATACAAGCCACCGAGTCGCCGCCGCCGATGAGCGAGAAGGCGCCTTTTGCGGTAGCCTTGGCGATCGACTCGGCAATGGCACGCGAACCGGCCGTGAACTTGTCGAACTCGAATACGCCGGCAGGACCGTTCCACAGAATGGTCTTGGCATCCTCGATAACGGCTGCAAAGGCCTTGCAGGTCTCCGGACCGGCATCCATACCCTCCCAACCGTCAGGGATTTCGTTTGCGGGGCAGATCATCGTATTTGCGTCGTTCGAGAAGGCGTCGGCTGCCACGCAGTCGCTGCCCAATACCAGGTTTACACCCTTGGCCTTGGCCTGTGCGATGATGTCGAGTGCCAGGTCGAGCTTGTCATCCTCGCAGATCGAGTTGCCGATCTTGCCGCCCTGGGCCTTGGCGAAGGTATAGGTCATACCGCCGCAGAGGATCAGGTTGTCCACCTTGTCCATCAGGTTCTCGATGATACCGATCTTGGTCGACACCTTCGAACCGCCCATGATGGCCGTGAAGGGGCGTTTGATATTCTTGAGGATGTTGTCTACGGCCTGAACCTCCTTCTCCATCAGATAGCCGAGCATCTTGTCAGCAGGGGCGAAGTAGTCGGCGATGACGGCCGTCGAAGCGTGCTTGCGGTGAGCCGTACCGAATGCATCGTTGATGTAGCAGTCGGCATACGAAGCCAGCGTCTTGGCAAACTCCTTCTGCGAAGCCTTCATGGCCTTCTTTGCCTCCTCGTAAGCCGGATCATCCTTTTCGATGCCGACCGGTTTGCCCTCCTCCTCGGGATAGAAACGCAGGTTTTCGAGCATCAGCACCTCACCCGGTTTCAGCGCTGCGGCAGCATCGGCGGCCTTGGCGCAGTCGGGAGCGAACTTGACGGGTACGCCCAGTTGTTTCGATACGGCATCGACGATCTGGCCGAGCGACAATTTGGCATTGGGTTTGCCCTTGGGTTTTCCCATGTGCGACATGATGATGAGGCTGCCGCCGTCGGCCAGCACCTTTTTCAGTGTAGGCATGGCACCGCGGATACGGGTATCGTCGGTGATCTGTCCCTGTTCGTTCAAAGGCACGTTGAAATCCACGCGAACGATTGCGCGTTTGCCTTTAAAGTTGTAATTATCAATCTTTGACATAGCTTTTTGAAAATATTGATTCGTTAAACTTCATCGTTATCGAAAACCGTGCAACAACGCTTCATTCCGGCCGCAGGGCCTGTTTGCCGCAGTACGCGGGCTGCATCGTGCAACCGTCTGCCAACCGAAACGTTCCGGTTGCCGTGTCACCGCCGCAAAGGTACGAAATTTTTCCGAACAATGTTTGGCTATTGCACTTACAACTAAATATTTCCGCTCAGCAACCTGCGTCTGACGACCAAAAGCATGATTTTCAGCATATTGGCACTCATTCTCTCAAAACACCGTACGGAATGTGCCTCACGCGTCCCCATCTTACGATTCGCAAAAAGGCTCCGTACGGCATTCCGGCAGGGATTCTTCACACCGGAACTTCCGCCACGAAGCCCTTCGAGGCCCATTCAATTACATTTTGTAACCTCGGACAATAAAAAATCTTCAAAAACATAGCTGTTTTTCAAAAAAAACAATATCTTTGTATCGATAAGCCCCGGAGTTCCGCCGGCCTGCCGACCCGCAGACAGCCTCCGCCGCCATCCAATACACAAACATCTGTCTCAAAAGAAGAATCGATATGTACGGTAAAATCAAAGAGCATTTCGCGCAGCAGCTTGCCGAAATACGCGAAGCAGGGTTGTACAAGAACGAACGAATCATCACCTCGCCACAACGCGCCGAAATCGATGTGGCAGGCAAAAAGGTACTGAACTTCTGCGCCAACAACTACCTCGGACTGTCGGACAACCCGCGCCTGATCGAGGCCGCAAAACGGGCTATGGATTCACACGGATTCGGCATGTCGTCGGTGCGCTTCATCTGCGGAACGCAGGATATCCACAAACAGCTCGAAAAGGCCATTGCCGACTACTTCGGAACCGAAGATACGATTCTTTACGCAGCCTGCTTCGATGCCAACGGCGGCGTCTTCGAACCGCTCCTCACCGAAGAGGATGCCATCATCTCCGATGCTCTCAACCACGCCTCGATAATCGACGGCGTACGCCTCTGCAAGGCCGTACGATACCGTTATGCCAACGCCGACATGGACGAACTCGAGAAGTGCCTGCAACAGGCCCAGGCCCAGCGTTTCCGCATCATCGTCACCGACGGCGTCTTCTCGATGGACGGCAACGTCGCCCCCATGGACAAGATCTGCCGCCTGGCCGAGAAATACGACGCAATGGTCATGGTCGACGAGTGCCACTCGGCCGGCGTGGTAGGTGAAACGGGCCGCGGCGTCACCGAGAAATTCGGGCTGCGCGGCCAGGTCGACATCATCACCGGCACCCTCGGCAAGGCTTTCGGCGGCGGAATTGGCGGTTTCACAACCGGCCGACGCGAAATCATCGAACTGCTCCGTCAGCGTTCGCGACCCTACCTCTTCTCCAATTCGATCCCGCCCGCAGTGGTCGGCGCAAGCCTCGAAGTCTTCCGCATGCTCGCCGAAAACGATGACCTGCACACCAAACTGATGCAGAATGTCGAACATTTCCGCAGCCGGATGATGGCAGCCGGATTCGACATCAAACCGACCCAGTCGGCCATCTGCGCCGTCATGCTCTACGACGCTCCGCTGTCGCAGCGCTTCGCCGAACGGCTTCTCGACGAAGGCATCTACGTCACCGGCTTCTACTATCCGGTAGTCCCCAAGGGCCAGGCCCGTATCCGCGTACAGGTTTCGGCCGGACACTCGTTCGAACAGCTCGACCGCTGTGCCGAGGCTTTCGTAAAGGTTGGCCGCGAACTCGGCATTCTCAAATGACACACAAACAACCTAAAAACCAGCTTTCAAACATGGCAAAAGTCTCTATTGACGCTATCGATCGCAAGATACTGAAATACCTGATCAAGAATGCACGCATGCCATTCCTCGAAATAGCACGCGAATGCGGGATCTCGGGCGCGGCCATACACCAACGAATCAAGAAACTCGACGAAGCCGGCGTAATTCTCGGCAGCCGTCTGATGGTCGACCCGCGGTCGCTCGGATTCGACGTCTGCGCATTCATCGGAATCCGCCTGCAGGACCCCTCCAAGAACATGACTACGGTGGAGGATCTGCGCAAGATTCCCGAGATCGTCGAATGCCACTTCGTTACGGGCGAATACAACCTGCTCATAAAACTCTACTGCATCGACAACGAACACCTGATGAACACCATCTTCGACAGCATACTGCAGATACAGGGGGTTTCGACCACGCAGACCTACATCTCGATGAACGAGGTGTTCCAGCGTCAGGTATATGTCGACTGCCTGAAGGATTAACCACAGCCGCATGATGAACGTAATCCGCGTTACCAAACTCTTCACGTTCGAGGCGGCCCATACGCTCGACGACTACGACGGCGCCTGCCGCGAGATCCACGGACACTCATACCGGCTTTCGGTTACGGTCAAGGGAACGCCGTGCCATGACGAACAGTCGCCAAAGAATGGAATGGTTGTAGATTTCGGCGCACTCAAGTCCATTGTTAACCGCTTGATAATCGACCGGCTCGACCACTCGCTCATAATCCGATCATCTGAGCGGAATACCCAACTCATCGAGTCGCTGCACAAACGGTTTTCGCGCATCGAGACGGTCGACTACCAGCCGACGTGCGAAAACATGATTTCACACTTTGCCGAGATGCTTTCGGCAGCGATGCCTTCGGGAATCGAGCTCCACTCGTTGCGGCTCTACGAAACGGCCACCTCCTATGCCGAGTGGTTCGCCGAAGACAACCGCCAATAGCCCGAGTCCCCCGAGGGGGGGGGTATATCACCATAAAACAATATGCGTCAGACATATACAATGTCCGGCGCATTGTTTTTACGCCAGGTCGCGATGCTATCTGTTAAAAAATTTCAAAAAATTTAGAAAATTTTTTAAGAAATACTTGCACACAACGATTTTCCGACTTATCTTTGCAGCGAAGTTTTAAAGTTCATTTAGGTTAGTAGTTTTAGGTTGGTAGAGGAAGTCGGCAGGGTACAGCCGTAATGCTGTGAAGCATAGGAGGCTGTTAAGATCTGAGCACAAGGCTCGATCGAAATTTCCCTCCGAATCCTCGATTTTTTTTGCCCGTACCTCAACATCGAAACTCCAGCAACTCGACAGCTAATCCACTAACATATCCGTTGCACCGTATCGGCGATACGGGCCGTTTCACACAAGTGCTCCGCAAGCTCCCGCCAGCACAAAAAAACACACGATACCTTATATAAATAGCCGTCCGGCACCGTCCCGACCGCATGCCACCTGCTGCAGCGGCAAATTAGGCCTCCGCAGCAAGTTTTTCGGAAAAATGTTTGGTTTTATCCTGCGAAACACATATTTTTGTCGACGTACAAACGATAAACAACAGAAACTCCAAAACACAGTATGCTTTTCGTACATCATATCCATCATCATCTCCACCACCGTCCTCACGACAGGGGTTAGAGCACCATGGATATGTCCGCATACGATGGACCGTATATATCGAGGCTCGCCCTGCAAGGTGAGCCTCTTATTTTTTTGCAGAAACACACAAACTCGAAACCATTATGATACGAATTGCCATTCAAGCCAAAGGCCGGTTGAACGAACAGAGCGTCGAACTGCTCCGCGAAGCCGGCATCGAGGTCGGCGACAGCAAACGAAAATTCCTCACCCGTGCCGACGAATTTCCGCTGGAGGTGCTCTACCTCCGCGACGACGACATTCCGCAGGCCGTGGCCATGGGAGTCGCCGATCTGGGAATAGTAGGGTACAACGAAGTCCTCGAACGCGGATACGACGTCGACATAGCCCAGCGGCTCGGATTCGGCGGATGCCGAATCTCGCTGGCCATTCCGAAAGCCGAAAAGTATGACGGACTGTCGTATTTCTCCGGAAAACGGATCGCAACATCATATCCCAACATTCTCAGGCGATATTTCACCGAGAAGGGTATCGACGCCGAAATCCACACCATTGCCGGTTCGGTCGAGATAGCTCCGGCCGTAGGCATGGCCGACGCAATATTCGATATCGTCTCGTCGGGCGGAACGCTCGTCCAGAACGGCCTGGTGGAGGTTGAGAGGGTCGTCGAGTCGGAGGCCGTGCTGATCGCCGGCAAGGAGCTCGCCCCCGAGAAGAAAAGCCTGCTCAACCAACTCTGTTTCAGGTTCGAGTCGATCGAGCAGAGCCGCGGCATGAAGTACGTCCTCATGAACCTCCCCGAGGCGAAGATCGAGCAGGCGGCCGCAATACTGCCCGGAATGCGCAGCCCGACCATACTTCCGCTTGCACAGAAGGGGTGGTGTTCGATGCACGCCGTCATCCGCGAACGCGAACTGTGGAATAAGATCGAACAGCTGAAGGCCGTCGGCGCCGAAGGGATACTGGTACTGTCACTCGAAAAAATGATACGCTGATGATACGCATTTACGAAAATCCACCGCGTCGGCAGTGGTCCGAACTGCAGCAGCGCAACAGTTCGGATGACGACCGCATATCGGAACGGGTCGGGGAGATCATCGACCGCGTCCGGGAGGAGGGCGACCGCGCACTGTTCGAACTGGCACGGCAAATCGACGGAGTGGAGCTCGCGACGTTGCGCGTCTCGGAGCAGGAGATTGCCGAAGCGGCCTCGGCCGTACCGGATGAGGTCCGGCAGGCAATCGGCAAGGCTATCGGCAACATTCGCCGCTTCCACGAAGCCCAGCGCCCCGCTCCGGTCGACATCGAAACCACGGAAGGTGTACGGTGCTGCCAGCGGGCCGTCCCGATCCGCCGCGTCGGGCTCTACATCCCGGGAGGCAACGCCCCGTTGTTCTCAACCGTATTGATGCTGGCCGTGCCGGCCTCGGTTGCCGGTTGCAGCGAAGTGGTACTCTGTTCGCCGCCGAACAAACAGGGCGGCATAGCCCCCGTAATACTCTATGCGGCCTCGCAATGCGGTGTCCGTGAGATATACAAGTGCGGCGGCGCACAGGCAATAGCAGCCCTGGCGTACGGCACCGAAACCATCGCCCGCTGCGACAAGATCTTCGGCCCCGGAAACCGGTATGTGACCCAGGCAAAGCAGGCGGTCGGAGGCCATGTATGCGCCATCGATATGCCTGCCGGCCCGTCAGAGGTAATGGTTATTGCCGACGATGAGAGCAATCCGCAGTTCGTAGCCGCCGACCTGCTCTCGCAGGCCGAACACGGAAACGACAGCCAGTCGATCCTGCTGTGTCTGTCGGCGGATTTCGCACGTCGGGTCGACACCGCAACGGAGGAGCAGTATGCACGGCTCTCTCGACGCCAAACCATCAGCAACTCCCTCAACGGAAGCCGTATAATCGTCCTGGAAGATCTCGCACAGGCCGTCGACTTCGCAAACGGATACGCCCCCGAGCACCTCATCATCCAGACTCGCCGGCCATGGGAGATCGCCGAACGAATTACGGCAGCCGGCAGCGTCTTCGTGGGCGACTACTCGACCGAGAGTGCCGGCGACTATGCCTCGGGAACAAACCATACGCTCCCGACATCGGGATGGGCACGTTCGATGAGCGGTGTCAACCTCGACAGCTTCATGCACAAGATTACATTTCAGGAACTTTCGCGCGAGGGTCTCGAAGCGCTCGCCCCGACCATCACCGCCATGGCCGAGGCCGAAGGGCTGGATGCCCACGCCGAAGCGGTACGCATAAGATTGAAACAACAGAAGCCATGATAGACCCATTAGAGATAGTACGTCCCAATATCCGAGCGCTGAGTCCCTATTCGACGGCCCGCGACGAGTACGAAGGTGGTATCGGGATCTTCCTCGATGCCAACGAGAGTCCCTACGACAACGGCATGAACCGTTATCCCGACCCGCGGCAGCGCAAACTCAAGGCCTGCATTTCGGAGCTCTACGGCGCCGCCCCCGACACGATCTTCATCGGCAACGGCAGCGATGAGGCGATAGATCTGTCGTTCAGGATATTCTGCACGCCGGCGCAGGACAATGCCGTGGCAATCACGCCGTCGTACGGGATGTACCGCGTGGCGGCCGACATCAACGACGTCGAGATGCGCGAGGTGCCGCTCGGAGCGGACTTCACGCTCGACAACGACCGCCTGCTGGCAGCCTGTGACGACCGTACACGCCTGATCTTCGTCTGCTCGCCCAACAACCCATCGGGCAACGCCTTCGAACTCGGGCAGCTCATAGACCTGGTAGGCAGGGCACGCGCAATGGTCATCATCGACGAGGCATACATAGACTTCAGCACCAAGGGTTCGCTGCTGCCGCGTCTTTCCGAGTTCCCCAATCTGATCATTCTCCGCACCCTCTCCAAGGCCCGCGCCATGGCCGGCCTGCGCGTCGGGCTGGCATTCGCCGCACCGCAGGTCGCCGAACTTTTCGCCCGCGTCAAGTATCCCTACAACATCAACTGCCTGGCACAGCAGACCGCCCTCGAACAACTCGAAAAACCGATAGATGCACAGGTGGCCGAAATAATCTCCGAACGTGCACGGTGCGCCGCCGCCCTCGCAGAGTGCCCCGAAGTGGTACGGGTCTATCCGTCGGATGCCAACTTCCTGCTGGTCAAGGTCCGCGGAGCGCGGCGGCTCTACAACCATCTGGTCGAACGCGGGATCATCGTCCGCGACCGCTCGAAGATGGTCGGCTGCGACGAATCGCTCAGAATAACAATCGGCACACCGGCCGAAAACGACAAAATGCTCGAAACCGTTAAAAACTACCGATATGAGTAAACGGGTCATATTCGTCGACCGCGACGGAACCATCATCGTCGAACCTGCCGGAGACTACCAGGTCGACTCGCTCGAAAAGCTCTCATTCCGCGCCGGTGCCATATCCGCACTCCGCGAACTGACGCGTTGCGGCGCAGAACTCGTTCTGGCAACCAATCAGGATGGTCTGGGAACAGCCTCGTTCCCGTACGAGACCTTCCGGCCGGCACACGACAAGATGCTCGAAACGCTCCGCGGCGAGGGGGTCGAATTCGCCGACCAGTTGATCGACCGGACCTTCGAGCATGAGAACGCCCCGACACGCAAACCGCGGACAGGGATGTTCACCCGCTACATGAACGGTGACTACGACCTTGCATCGAGCTACGTCATCGGCGACCGCACCACAGACATAGCCCTTGCCCGCAATCTCGGGGCACAGGGCATCCTGCTCCGGCCGGCTGACGAGGGGCGCACGATGCTCGAAGCCGAAGGCCTGACCGACAGTTGCGCACTCTGCACCGACGACTGGGCCGAGGTTGCCGACTTCATCCGGCGGGGCATGCGCCGTGCCGTGGTCGAACGCCGCACCCGCGAGACGGACATCCGCATCGTACTCGATCTGGACGGGCGTCTCGACCCTTCACAACGAACCATCTCGACCGGCCTGCACTTCTTCGACCACATGCTCTCTCAGATCGACCACCACAGCGGCATGGCCCTCGGAATCACGGTCAAAGGCGACCTCGAAGTCGATGAGCACCACACGATAGAGGATACCGCCATCGCGTTGGGCGAGGCCCTGTTGCAGGCGCTCGGCAACAAGGCCGGCATCGAGCGCTACGGCTTCGTACTGCCGATGGACGACTGCCGCGCAATGGCGCTGATCGATTTCGGCGGGCGGATAGATTTCGGATGGGATGTCACCTTCACGCGCGAATACGTCGGCGACGTGCCGACCGAAATGTTCCGGCACTTCTTCGCATCGCTCTGCGCGGCGGCGCGGTGCAACCTCTACCTTGCAGCCACCGGCGAAAACAACCACCACAAGGCCGAAGCACTTTTCAAGGCCTTCGCCCGCGCCTTGCGGATGGCCGTGGCGCACTCACCTTTCGGATACGACATACCAAGCAGCAAAGGAGTATTATGACAGTCATCATAGATTACGATACGGGCAACCTGCGGTCGGTAGAGAATGCCCTGCGGCGTGCCGGCGGTGAATTCGTCACCTCGGCCGACATACCTACAATCCTCGCCGCCGACAGGATCCTGCTCCCGGGAGTCGGCGAAGCATCGTCGGCAATGGCAAAACTGCGCGAACGCGGCCTCGACCGCATAATCCCGAAACTGACGGTTCCGGTACTGGGAATCTGCATCGGTGCGCAGCTGCTCTGCCGCCGCAGCGAGGAGGGGTCGACCGACTGCCTCGGCATATTCGACTGCGACGTACGGCGTCTCTCCGACCCCGATTCGCTGGGTCTCAAGATCCCCGAAATGGGTTGGAATACGGTTGAAGGGCTCCGCTCACCGCTCTTCGACGGCATCGAACCGGAGAGTTACGTCTATTACGTACATTCGTTTGCGCCCGACGTGTGCCGCCACACCATCGCCACGACCCGTTACGGCACGGCATTCAGCGCGGCACTGCAAAACAGCAACTTTTTCGGCACGCAGTTCCACCCCGAAAAGAGCGGGGCGGTCGGCGCCCGTATAATCGAAAACTTCCTGCGGTTATGATACGTATAATCCCTGCAATAGACATCATCGGCGGCCGCTGCGTCCGGCTGACACAGGGCGACTACGACCGTCAGCGCACCTACGGCACCGATCCGGCGGCCATGGCTGCCGAATATGAGAAGGCCGGCTGCAAGGCGCTGCACCTGGTCGACCTCGACGGTGCCAAAGCCTCCCGTCCGGTCAATCTCGACGTACTGAAGCGCATCTCCGCCTCCACCGGTCTCGAAATAGAGTTCGGCGGCGGAATAAAAAGTGCCGAAGCCGTCACCGAAGCCCTCGACAACGGCGCCTCACAGGTCATCTGCGGCAGTATCGCCGTCACCGACCCCGAAGAGGTCTGCCGATGGATCGCACGTTTCGGCCGCGACCGCATCGTTCTCGGCGTCGATACCCGAAACGGCAAAGTCGCCACGCACGGCTGGCTGCGCGATTCGGACCTCACTGCCGAAGAGGTTATCGAACGCTTCGCCGGTGCCGGTATCCGGCGCGTCGTCTGCACCGACATCGCCTGCGACGGCATGCTCACCGGTCCCTCGTTCAGCCTCTACGAGTCGCTCCAGAGCCGATTCCCCGAAATAGAAATCACCGTCAGCGGCGGCATCTCGTCGATAGAGGACATCCGCCGACTCGACCGCATGGGCCTGAAGAGCGTCATTGTCGGCAAGGCCCTCTACGAAGGCCGTATAACCATTCAAGAACTCGAACAATGCTTGCAAAACGAATAATCCCCTGCCTCGACATCAAGGAGGGCCAGACCGTCAAGGGTATCAACTTCGAGGGGCTGCGCAACGTGGGCGATCCGGTCGAACTCGGAGCCCGCTACGCCGCCGAAGGAGCTGACGAACTGGTCTTCCTTGATATCAGCGCCACGCTCGAAGGTCGCCGCACATTCGCCTCATTGGTCGAACGCATTGCCGAACGTATCGACATCCCCTTCACCGTCGGCGGCGGGATCGCATCGCTAGACGATGCCGAACGGCTCCTTGTGGCCGGTGCCGACAAGATCTCGGTCAACAGCGCCGCCGTCCGCCGTCCGGAGCTGATCGACGAGCTCGCCGCAAAATACGGTTCGCAATTCGTCGTGACGGCCATCGATGCCAAAATGGACGACCACGGCACCTGGCACGTGACAACCCACAGCGGCAGCCGTATGACCGATCGCGAACTCTTCGCCTGGGCCCACGAAGCACAGGAGCGCGGCGCCGGCGAAATCCTCTTCACCTCGATGAACCACGACGGCACCCGCCACGGCTATCCGTGCGAGGTCTTCGCCCGTCTCTCGACATCGCTTTCGATCCCGGTCATCGCCTCCGGCGGCGCCGGTTCGGCCGAGGACATCGCACAGGTTCTCACCGAAGGCCATGCCGATGCCGCCCTCGCCGCCAGCATATTCCACTACGGCGAAATCACTATAGGAGAACTCAAACAGTACCTGAAAAACAAAAACATAAACGTAAGATTATGAAAGCAATCGAATTTTCGCAACTCAACGTCGGCAAGACGGCCGACGGACTCATCCCGGCCATTATACAGGATCAGCTGACGCTTCAGGTTCTGATGCTCGGCTACATGAACCGCGAAGCATACGAAAAGAGTGTCGCCGAAGGGCGCGTCACCTTCTTCAGCCGCAGCAGACAGCGCCTCTGGACCAAGGGCGAAGAGAGCGGCCACTGGCTCGAAATAGTCTCCATAGCGGCCGACTGCGATGCCGACACGCTTCTGATCCGCGTCATTCCGCACGGCCCGACATGCCACACCGGAAGCAAAACCTGCTGGGGCGCAGCCGTTCCCGAAACCGAAGGGTTCATACGTTACCTTCAGAGCGTCATCCGCGACCGGCACGAAAAGATGCCCGAAGGTTCCTACACGACCCGCCTTTTCACGCGCGGGGTCAACAAGATCGCCCAGAAGGTCGGCGAAGAGGCTGTCGAGACCGTCATCGAGGCTGTCGACGGCAACCGCGATGCATTCATCTACGAGGCGTCGGACCTGATCTACCACCTGCTCGTACTGCTTGAAGCCAACGACTGCACGATCGCCGACCTCGAAAAAGAACTCGCCGCACGCCACAAATAAAACCGGTGTACGGACGAGTGTTTCAACTTTTAATTTGCAGGTTTTAAAGGCCCGCAACCGAACATTGTTAAGCTGATCGGGGCTTTTGCCGAAAGGTTTGCAACTCCGGGAGGCTAAATCGTTATAAATCATATCGGCTGCGGGAGTTTCCTGCATCCGAAAAATTTGGAATTTTACCAATTAAGAGTTAATTTTGTCTCAAATTATCATTAAAAACACTTAATATATGATGAAAATCTTTACCAAAATTGCGATTGTAGCCTTATCTCTCGGCATGACAACAGCTTTCGTCTCCTGCAATGACGATGATTTGGCTCCGACTCCCGAATCGGCAGCAACCGTTACTCTCCAACTGGTATCGGCTACCCCCGAAGCTGCCGAAATCTCGATAACCACATCGGCCGCCCAAGAAGCTGCCTATTACCGTACCACCGAAATGGATTATATGGCCTCCGGCGAATTCATTATGCAGAACGGTGTGCAGATCACTCCCAACTCGACCGTGTCGCTCAAGTTCGACTACCTCGAGAACATGACCGATTACCGCGTGCTCGTGGCTGCAAAGGATGCCAGCGGCATCTACAATGTATCGACTCTGGATGTTCATACCCCCGACTATCCCACCAGCATGGCCATTCAGGTCGACAGCCTGGCATACAGCCTCGTAAAAGCATCCTTCACCCCCGATGCCAATACCGTAAGCTTCATGGTCGGCATCGGCGATGAGGGTTCGACCGCCGAGCAGTTCCTCAATGGCGACCTCACAAGCAAAACTATCGATGGCAATGAGCCGGCAACCATCACCTTCACCGGCCTGGATCCCGAAACCAACTACACGATCTACGCTGTCAGCTACAACAACGAAGGCCCTGGCTGCGAGGTTCAAACCACAGTTGCCAAGACGCTTATCGCTCCCAACGTACAGATCGATGTACAGTGCGAGAACGCTGTGGTAGCAAACTGCACCATTACGCCCAACGAGCAGTGCATGGCATACTCGGCCGTAGTGATGTCCAAGGAGCTCTTCTCGGAATTCGTTTCGACGTACGGCAACGATCCCGTTGCAATGCTCGAGGAGTTCACCAACTTCGGCATGACAACCGTAGGATATACCGCTGATCCTTTCAAAGCCGAACTGAACGGCTCGTGCAGCTACGACTACTATCTGGCAACACTGATCTTCGACCTCACAGGAGAGTCCTATGACGCCATTCTGTTCGAGTTCTCGTCGCCTGACTTCGTTGAAGGCGCTCCCGAATCCAGCGTAGAGATCAATGTATATGACATCACCGAATCCTCCGCCCGCATCACCTATACCATGAGCCCCACTACCGTAGGGTACTATCAGTCGATTTTCACTAAGGCTAACTATGACCAGCTCTTCGCTATGGGTGAGACTCCCGAATTCGGTGGCAGCGGCGAACAGTACATCATCGATTATACCGCCTTCTACGGATATATGCTGACTGCCGATGATAACTATGTATGGGAAGGCCTTGACAGCAATACCGCTTATGTAGCCGTAGGCTGCCCCTTCAACGTCAACGGTATTGACGGATACGGTCCTCTGGCAACCAAAGAGTTCACGACACTGGCCGGCAGCTCGACAACTTCGACCAACAAGAACTCTCAAAACTTCGTTCAGAAACGCCCCGCTCCCGTCAAGCTGAAAAAGGCATTCTGGAAGAAAGAGCAGATCGAGGCATTCAAGAAATAGTCCCAAGTGGCTTAGGCCGTACGCACAATAACAAACGAAAGGCGGATTCTGACTGAATCCGCCTTTCGTTTGTTATGTTTCATGCATAAAGCGAGTTGCGAGGCTTGCTCCTCTTGCGACAAAAACAAATCAAATGTTGCCCCCCTACGCTCCAGTTCCGGAAATCTTCAGACGCCTCACTCCACACTATGCGAAATTTTCCTCCCCCCCCCATACACAAGAGCCCAATAAAAAAACGGTCCGACCATCATACGATGTCCGGACCGTTGCTCCGAGCCGCAACCGAGACTTGAACTCGGGACCTCTTCATTACGAGTGAAACGCTCTACCAACTGAGCTATTGCGGCAACCGAAAAAAGCTTCCTTCGCTTTTCGCAGTGCAAAAATCTGATTTTTTTTCTAATTTACCAAGCATCTGAGAAAATTAATCTTGTTTTTTCTCAAAATAGATGATTTCTTAGTATCTTCGCGGAAAATTTATTCGCGAAAATGGTCTCGTTCCTAATCTGTTTAGCCCTGCTCGTAGTATCCTATTTCACCTACGGCCGCTATCTCGAAAAAATGGTGGGAGCAACAGCCGGTGTCCCGACTCCTTCCCAAACTTGTTATGACGGGGTCGACTATATCCCCATGCCAAAATGGAAAACATTCCTCATACAGCTGCTAAATATTGCCGGCCTCGGCCCGATATTCGGAGCCGTGCTCGGAGCCATGTACGGCCCGGTGGCTTTCATCTGGATCACCGTCGGCGGTATCTTCTTCGGCGCAATGCATGATTTCCTCTCCGGATGGATATCGTTGGAAAACAACGGCAGCAGCCTCCCAGAAATAATCGGAAAATATCTCGGCCTGAGCGTAAAACAGGTCATGCGCGTATTCTCGGTGGCGTTGATGGTGCTCGTCGGAGCTGTATTCCTGCTCGGCCCCGCAGGCCTGTTGGGATCGATGACCCCGGGAATCTCCAAAAATGTCTGGATCGCCATAATCCTTATATACTACATCCTCGCAACGCTGCTCCCAGTCGACAAGATAATCGGTCGCATATACCCGATCTTCGGCGCAGCCCTGCTCTTCATGGCGCTCGGACTGCTCTGGGTTCTCCTCACCCAGGGGTATGAGATACCTGACCTCACCACGCTGGCCAACTTCAGAAACGATGCGGCCGACTTCCCGATCATCCCGTCGCTCTTCATCACCATCGCCTGCGGCGCAATATCCGGTTTCCACGCCACACAATCGCCCCTGATGGCCCGCTGCGTAACCAGCCAGAAACAGTGCCGCGGCGTATTCTTCGGCGCCATGATCTCGGAAAGCATCATTGCCCTCATCTGGGCCGCAATAGCAATGGCATTCTTCGGCGGTGTCGAGGCACTCAACCAGCAGCTCGCCGCTCACGGCAACGATGCATCGTGGGCCGTCAAGCTCATCGCCGACACGACACTCGGCAAACTCGGTGGAATACTGGCCGTACTCGGCGTCATTGCCGCCCCGATCACCAGCGGCGACACCGCATTCCGCAGCGCCCGGCTCATCGTGGCCGACTTCATGCATATCGAACAGAAAAGCCTCCTCAAACGGCTCTACATATCCATCCCGCTCTTCGTGATCGGATTCGGAATCACGCTGGTCAACTTCGATGTCGTATGGCGTTACTTCGCATGGTTCAACCAGACCCTGGCCGTATTCACGCTGTGGGCCGTGACGGTCTACCTCATCAAAAAGGGCAAAAACTACTGGGTTTCGCTGATCCCGGCCGTCGTGATGACCTTCGTCTGCTCGACATACCTGCTCGTAGGCAAGGAGATGTTCCACCTCGACCGCACGATCAGCTTCACGGTCGGAAGCATCATAACACTGTTGATAGTTTTCATCTTCATCTACTGGAAAAGACGCAATGATAAAGCCGCAGCTTAAACCTACCGCCGATCAGACCTTCGTCATCGTTGCCGACGAGAAGGATCGCGACTGGAACTTTGCCGATATCATAGCCTATTCGCGCCGGCAGGAGCAGGAGGGCGACATCGAAGGGGCATGCAATACCCGTTTCCACGCCTTCCAGCGGCTCGAAGAGCTGATCCCCGACAACGGCGAGACAATCCTCGAATGGAATGACCAGAATTCACAGGCGGCCCTGGTTCTGATCCACTGCTCGGCCATCGACCACTTCCTGATCGGCGACTGGGAGATGTGTGCCGCAATGCTCGAAATGTTGCTCGAACTCGATCCCGAAGACCATCTCGAAGCCACCATCCGGCTGGCATACAGCTACCTGGCCATGGAAGAGTACGATTCGTTCGACGATATTGCCAACGACATCAGCGACAAGTTCGCCGACAAGGAGATCCTGACCCTCTGGAGTGCATTCCGCCGTACGGGCCAGCTGCCGGTAGGCGAGGTGCACGGTTTCTGCAAGAGATTCCGCCCCTACTACAACGAGTTCACGGCCGACGAACATCCGGTCGACGACGACTATATCCGCGACGTCGACAGCGAGAATCCGCGTCCCGAGACCCTTGCCCGCGAATTGTGGCTTCAGACCGAACATCTGTGGAGCATCTTCCCCGGATTCATCGAGGCCCTCAAGGCCGCTCCCGTCGCCTGACGTACAAATACCTCCAGAACAATGTCCTATCCGTGGGGCGACGACCGCCGTTTCAACAGCTATGCATCATACTTCCGCCGGTTGACGGGGCAGCGGATGCAGAAGGTCACCGTCAATGCCGGATTTACATGTCCCAACCGCGACGGTTCGTGCGGCGAAGGGGGTTGCACGTTCTGTATCAACGAGGCCTTCACGCCGTCGTACTGCCGCCCCGACAAGAGCATTGCCCGACAGATCGACGAAGGGATCGAGTTCCACCGCCGCCGCTACCGCAAGGCTGACCGCTATCTGGTCTACCTGCAATCCTACTCCAACACCTATGCCCCGCTCGAAACCCTGCGCAAGATATATGAAGAGGCCCTTTCGCATCCCGATGTTGCGGGGCTGGTCATCGGCACACGCCCCGACTGTATCGACGAATACAAGGCCGATTACATAGCCTCCCTGGCCCGTGACCACTACATGGCCGTCGAATTCGGAATAGAATCCACGTACGACCAAACCCTGAAGCGCATCAACCGCGGACACGACTTCGCATGCGCACGGCGGGCCGTCGAGATGACCGCCTCGCGCGGAATCCACACCGGCGCCCACTTCATTCTGGGCCTCCCGGGCGAAACCGACCGTATGCTCATGGATCAGACTGCCGCGATAAATGCCCTGCCGCTGACGTCGGTCAAGTTCCATCAGCTGCAGGTCTTCCGCGGGACGGCAATGGCCGCGGAATATGACACCCATCCCGAACGGTTCCGGTTCTGGAGCATCGAAGAGTATCTCGACCTGTTCATCGAGATCCTGCGGCGACTGCGGCCCGACCTGGTTATAGAGCGTTTTGCCAGCGAGGCCCCTCCGCGCTACCACCACGCCGGAAACTGGGGCTTCATCCGAAACGAACAGCTGCTCGCAATGCTCGACAAAAGGCTTGCCGAACGACAGACCTGTCAGGGAGAGCTCTTTCACAAATAAAATTTAATGAAATCACCAACTAATTTGGAGTGAAACGATACATTGAAACGGATTTTTTAATAGTTTTGTAGATAAATCGAATTTCAAGTTCCGCAACCTATTCACCCGATAACAAAACAGATACTGCAAAAATGGTGGACTCCATATCCTCGAAAATCATCCGCTTCATCAAAGAGTACGGCATCATGTCCATCGGCATGTGGATATATGCATTCGCATGGGTCAGCATCATCCTGCCCGCAAAATGTACGGGCGGCGGCGCCAGCGGTCTGTCGATGATCATCTACTACGCTTCGAACGAAACCATTCCGATCGGCGTATCGGTTTTCCTGATCAATGCCGTACTGCTTATAATCGCATCTTTCATTATCGGGTGGAAATTCAGCACCAAAACCATCTTCTGTATCGCAATGCTTTCGCTCGCCATGAGCGTCCTGCAGAAGGAACTCCCGCCAAACCTGCTTCAACTGAGCAACGAACGCCTCCTCTCGGCTATCCTCGGCGGTGCCCTCTCGGGTCTCGGAGTGGCCATGTGCCTCACGCAGGGCGGTACAACCGGCGGCACCGACATCGTCGCAATGATCGTCAACAAGTACCGAGCTATCAGCTACGGCCGCGTAATATTCATGGGCGACTTCTTCGTTATCGGCGGTTCGTATCTGGTTACTCACGACATCCAGATGGTAATCTTCGGTTATGTCGTGGTCGCCGTCTTCAGCATTACGGCCGACACGCTTATCGCCGGCAACAAACAATCCTCGCAGCTGCTCATAATGTCAAAGCATCATGAAGCCATCGCCGACCGAATTGTCGCCGATCTCCACCGCGGCTGTACGGTAATCGACGGAACGGGTTGGTTCACCAAGGAGCCTACGAAGGTCGTACTGGTACTCTGCCGGAAAAACGAAACAAGCATAATTCTCAAGACCATAAAACAGGTCGACCCCAATGCCTTCATCTCGGTAGGCAGCGTAATGGGGGTATACGGAAAGGGATTCGAGGAGATAAAACGCTGACATGGCTGCCTGCGCCCTCACTGACAACAGTGCTACGCGCCCGGTCCGGACCCAATGTTGAACCGGCATACCCAAAACATATAAAAGAGAGTCGAAAGGCAGTTGCGAACCGGCTCTCTTTTTTGTACATTTGCCTTACCGACAGAACAAGCATGCCTGAACTATATGCCAACATAGTGCTGCCCCTGGCGCAGCCCGCCTTCACCTTCGCCGTCGAGGGAGACCTCGCACAAACCCTGCGCGAAGGAATGGCCGTGGCCGTACCGCTGGGCAAACGGAAGATATATACGGGTATCGTCTGGCGCCTGCACCATGAAAAACCGGCATACAGCACCGTAAAGCCCGTTATGCATGCGATCTATCCCGATCCGATCATCTCGCCCGTACAGATGCGGATGTGGGAGTGGATAGCCGACTACTACATGTGCCGGATCGGGGAGGTGATGCGTGCCGCCATGCCTTCGGGTATGAAACCGAGCGGATTCGACGATGAGGAGTTCTCGCGCGACACATTCCGCCCGACGACGGTGCGGACAATCCGGCTCGCTCAGTCGATCCGAGACGAAGAGGCGCTGCACCGCTGTTTCGAGCAGCTATCACGCCGTGCTCACAAGCAGTACGATACGCTTCTGGCAATCGTTGACCGGCTTGCGAATGAGAACGGGGGCGGCCTCGGCGGCGAAGTCACATGGAACAAACTGAAGGGTGATCCGGCAATTCTGAAGGCCCTGCACACGAAAGGGCTGATCGAATTCGGCGAACGGGAGGCAGGGACAGCGGCCGGCGGATACATCCCTGCCGGGCTGCCGCAGTTGACCGACATACAGACGGAAGCCCTGGCCAGTATCCACACCCTGATGACCGATCACGATGCGGTACTTCTGCATGGGGTCACCGGTTCGGGCAAGACCGAAATCTACATACATCTGATCTCGGAGGCGCTGGGCAAGGGTGGCGATGCCGTGATGCTCGTCCCCGAGATCGCCCTCACGAGCCAGCTCATATCGCGGTTGCGGAGATATTTCGGCGACCGCGTGACGGCCTACCACTCACGGCTCACCGACCGCCGGCGAAGCGAAGTCTATCTCGACCTGCTCCGCCACAAAACCGCACGTCTGATCGTCGGGACACGGTCGGCACTGCTTCTGCCGCTCAACAATCCGCGCGTGATAATCGTCGACGAGGAGCACGACGCCAGCTACAAGCAGAGCGATCCGGCCCCGCGCTACAATGCCCGCGACTGTGCCATAATTGCAGCCCGGATGTACGGTTGCCGGGTCCTGCTGGGGAGTGCCACGCCATCCATCGAGAGTTACGTCAACGCCCGCCGCGGGAAATACGGATATGTGTCCGTCGACCGGCGCTACGGCGACATCGAGATGCCACGGATAATCGTTTCGGATACGTTGCGGGCTGCCAAACGCGGCGAACGCCACTCGCATTTCAACAAGGCGCTGATCGACCGCATCGAGGCAATGCTGAAAAACGGTGAACAGACAATGCTGTTCCAGAACCGGCGCGGCTTCGCACCCTACGTCGAATGCACCGAATGCGGGCGGGTGCTGGAGTGTCCCGACTGCAGCGTCTCGCTCACATACCACAAGCACGACAACAAACTCCATTGCCACTACTGCGGCTACACGATGCCCATGCCTCCGCTCTGCCCCTCGTGCCGGACAGCCTGCCTTACACTGCAGGGATTCGGAACCGAGAAGATCGAAGAGTCGTTGCAGGAGCTCTTTCCCACGGCCCGCATAGACCGGCTCGACCGCGATACGGCAACCTCCGAACGGGCCTATAACGCCATCATCGAACGGTTCGAGAGCGGCCAGACCGATATCCTTGTCGGGACTCAGATGATTACCAAGGGATTCGACTTCTCGCGCGTCGGGCTGGTCGGGATCCTCAACGCCGACAACATGTTGAACTATCCCGATTTCCGCGCTTCGGAGCGGGCCTTCCAGCTCATCACGCAGGTGGCAGGCCGTGCCGGCCGCAGAAACGGCGGCGCCGAAGTGATCCTCCAGACCGCACAGCCGCAGAATCCGATCATACGCTATGCCTCACGTTACGACTACACCGGGATGGTGAACAACCAGCTCCACGAACGCGCCGCATGCAACTACCCGCCCTACGTCCGGCTTATCGATATCCGTATGCGGCATGCCGATCCGGTGCTGTTGCGCGAGGCCGCACAGGCTCTCGGCACCTCGCTGCGAACGATATTCGGCAACCGTGTTTCGGGCCCGATGGTACCTCCCGTCGAGCGGATAAAACGGGTACATATCCTCTCGTTCCTGCTCAAGATCGAAAACCGCCTCTCCTTCTCGAAGGCCCGCACCGAACTGCAGCGCTGCATCGACGCAATACATGCCCGGAAAGAGTGGAGCACAATATTCATCTACTGCGATGTCGACCCGCAATAACCATATCCGGCTGTTGGGCGACCTGCGCGACCTGCTGTTTCCGCCGCTCTGTCCCGTCTGCGGACGTCCGATAGGCGACGGGATGGAGATCATATGCAACACCTGCCGCTGGGAGATGCCGCTCACCGGTTTCATAAGCCAGTTCGACAACCCGATGACCCGCCGGCTGTGGGGACTGATCCCGATCGAACACGCCTCGGCACTATTCTACTACATCGACGGCAGCGATTTCCGGAAACTGATACACGGATTCAAGTATGGCGGACGATGGAATACCGCCCGCTCGATGGGCGAGTGGATGGGGCACGAAATGGCCCGTTCGGGGATATACGAAACGGTCGACGTGATAATTCCGGTGCCGCTGCACCTCCTCCGACGCCTGAAGCGCGGATACAACCAGTCGGAATACCTGGCCGAAGGTATCGGACGGATTCTCGAACGGCCGGTAGATCGAAATGCCGTCGTCCGGCACCGTTACAACGACAGCCAGACCCGCCAGTCGAAACACGACCGCTGGGATAATGTCAAGGGAATCTTCCGTGTACGGCATCCCGAGCGGCTCGCCGGAAAACACCTGCTGCTCGTGGACGACGTCTTCACAACCGGCGCCACCATCTGTGCCTGCGCCGAAGCCATCCTTGCCGCCGCACCCGATTGCCGCATCAGCGTGGCGACGCTCGCCGTATCCAAACATGAAATAGCCGGATACTTCTGATCCGGCCCTAACCTATCAATAATATTACCATCCTGTATTCCGGCCGCCCCCGACCGCACGTATATATCACCACGCCGGCAGTCCTTTGGTCCGGAGCCGCCATTACCGGCCCCAACTCTCACGGTCCAGGCTGCGATAGGTGATCGCCTCGGCTATGTGGGCTGATGAGATATGCTCCTCGCCTGCCAGATCGGCTATCGTCCGCGCCACCTTCACTATGCGGTCGTAGGCCCGCGCCGAGAGGCTCAGCCGATCCATGGCCCGTTCGAGCAACGACCGCGCCTGCGAATCCAGCGGGCAATATTCGCGCAACATGCGGCTGTTCATCATCGAATTGGTGTGGACACCCTCCGCCGATGCAAACCGCGCAGTCTGGATCGCCCGCGCCCGGACAACCCGTTCACGGATCTCTGCACTGCTCTCCTCATGCCCCTCACGCGATATGTCCGCTATCGAGACCGGTGTAACCTCGATATGCATGTCGATGCGGTCGAGCAGAGGCCCCGAAATCCGGTTCATATAGCGGAATACCGCCCCGGGCGGACAGGTACACTCTTTGGTCGGATGGTTGTAGTAACCGCACGGACAGGGATTCATCGAGGCTACAAGCGAGAAATTGGCCGGATATTCGACACTGTACCGGGCCCGCGAAACGGTAACTTTCTTGTCTTCCAACGGCTGGCGAAGCACCTCAAGCAGGTTGCGGCCGAATTCGGGCAGCTCGTCGAGAAACAGTATTCCGTTATGCGCCAGCGAAACCTCTCCTGGCTGGGGCGACGTCCCGCCGCCGATCAGCGCCACCTGTGAAGTCAGGTGGTGCGGCGCCCGGAACGGCCTGTGCGACAATAATCCGCAATCCGACCCCAGTTTGCCCGCCACAGAGTGTATCTTGGTCGTCTCCAGTGCCTCGCGCAGAGTCATCGGTGGCATGATCGTCGGCAAGCGGCGCGCCAGCATCGTCTTGCCCGACCCCGGAGGCCCTATCATAATCACATTGTGCCCGCCGGCCGCCGCAATCTCCAGCGCCCGTTTGGCCTGAGCCTGACCCTTAACATCGGCAAAGTCCTCGCCGAAACGGCTGCGTTCGACATCGAACAGCTCCAGCGAATCCATCCGCGTCGGCGCAATATCCCGCTCTCCGGACAAGAACTCAACCACCTCCTTCAAGGTTTTGACCCCTATTACATCTATTCCGTCCACTACGGCCGCCTCGCGCGTATTGGCCACCGGCAGCACGATTCCCTGCAAGCCATCCTCGCGCGCCCGAACCGCCAGCGGCAAAGCTCCCTTGACGGGCCGCAGCGTACCGTCGAGCGACAGTTCGCCAAGAATCATGTAGCGTTCCAGCCGGTCGCTCTCGAACTGTCCCGATGCCGCAAGGATCGAAACCGCAATCGGCAGATCGAACAACGTTCCCTCCTTTCGCAGGTCGGCCGGAGCCAGATTGACCACGATCTTTCGGCCGCTCATACGGTATCCGCTATTGACGAAGGCGGCCCGGATGCGCTCCTGACTCTCGCGCACGGCATTGTCGGGCAACCCCACCAGATACATCCCGATACCCAAAGCGATATCGGTCTCCACGGCAACCGTCATGGCGTCGATGCCGATCACAGATCCGGCGAAGGTCCTCACAAACATATCTGAAACTGTTTAAAATACGGGATTGTCTATCGTGCCGCCTCCCAACGGCGAATTGGGGTCGAAGGTTTCGAACTCCGCGCCGAAATCCGCACCCGTACTCCCCTCGAGAGCCCCCGGACGGGCGCCCATACTGCTGTCGACATAACCGTACTGTTCATTTGCGGTATCGGCATCGTAGTCCAGGAAACGGGCCTGCTCCTTGCGGAATCGCAACTTAACCGTCCCGACCGAACCGTTACGGTGCTTGGCCAAGATGAACTCCGCCATGCCGATCGTCGACTGCCCGTTCTCATCCTCCGTCATGCCGTAGTACTCCGGACGGTGGATGAAGGCCACGATATCGGCATCCTGCTCGATGGCGCCCGATTCACGAAGGTCACTCAACTGCGGCCGCTTGTTTCCGCCGCGCAACTCCGTCGAACGGTTCAGCTGCGAAAGCGCTATGATCGGCACATCCAGCTCCTTGGCTATGGCCTTCAGAGTACGCGAAATCGAAGCTACCTCCTGTTCGCGGTTCCCGCGCAACTCCTGCGCTCCGGTCATGAGCTGCAGGTAGTCGATTATGATCAACTCGATCTTGTTGTGTATCTTCAGACGGCGGGCCTTCGACCGGAACTCGTAAACCGACAGTGCCGGCGTATCATCGATGTAGAGCGGTGCCAGCGACAGCGGCCCGACCGAAACCTCCAGATGATGCCACTGTTCGGGAGTCAACTTGCCGCTCTTGACGGCCGTACCGTCGAGGCCCGATTCGGCGATAATCAGACGTTTCATCAGCTGCTCGGCGCTCATTTCGAGCGAGAAGAAGGCCACCGGACGGTCGTAGTTGACCGCTATGTTGCGGGCCATCGTCAACACAAAGGCCGTCTTTCCCATCGCCGGACGGGCCGCCAGAATAACCAGGTCAGACGGCTGCCACCCGAGCGTTTCGCGGTCGATATCGATGAATCCCGACGGCACGCCGCTGAAGGGATCCTTGTTCTTGCTGGCCTCCTCGATCGACTTCAGCGCCTTGGTCAGCACATCCTTCGCACTCTGCACCGAACGTTTGACATGTCCCTCGGCCACCTTGAAGATCTCCTGCTCGGCAAACCCGATCAGATCCGTAACGTCCACCGACTCGTCATACGAACGGCGTTCGATCTCGGTCGCCGACCGTATCAGTTCGCGCTGGACATACTTCTGCGCAATGATCTTGGCATGGTACTCAACGTGGGCCGCCGAACCGACCTTCTGCGTCAGCTGCGCAAGAAACGAAGCTCCGCCTACCTGTTTCAGCTTTCCTTCGGTCTTCAGCCGCTCGGTGACCGTATAGAGATCTATCGGCTTCAGTTCGCGCGACAGATCCTCGATCGCCTTGTATATGATGCGATGGTTCTCGTCATAGAAAACTTCGGGCGTGATGAACTCCTGCACCGAGATGATGCTGTCCTGATCGAGCATCAGGGCTCCCAGCACGGCCTCTTCGAGTTCGAGGGCCTGCGGAGGTACGGTTCCGGCTATTTCAGTCAACGCACGGAATGCATCCCGATTCTTTTCCGATGATTTATACTCTTTTGCCATTTCAGAAATAGGGTTTGGAGTGTAAAGTTACAAAAAAGAGCCGGACCGCAAAAGTTCCGAACGATATTTATCGACAACGCATCAGATCGAACGGTCCGATGCAGGATCCCGACGCAGTTTCCGGATCTGGAAGAAAAGCAGGATGGTGGCAACGATCGTAGCCGAACAGTCGGCGATAGGCATGCTCATCCATACGCCGTCGCTGCCGTATATGTCGGGCAGGAAGAGCAACAGCGGAATCAGAAACAGCACCTGGCGCGTCATGGACATCATGATGGCCTTATATGGTTTTCCGATGCACTGGAAGAAGTTCGAGGCCACGATCTGGAATCCGACGAACGGATACCACAGGAAGGCGATACGCATGCCGTGCGCCGCGATGTCGATCAACTGCTGGCCCATTTCGGTGGAGGTGTTGCCGAAAATCGCCGCAATCTGACGCGGAAAGATTTCGGCGCACAGGAAACCGGTCGTAGTGGCCGTTACGGCACACATGATAACCATCTTCAATACCTTGAATACACGATCGTAAAGTTTTGCGCCGTAGTTATATCCGATGATCGGCTGCATGCCCTGGTTCAGACCAGCAACAATCATCACGAAGAGCATCATCACCCGGTTTATGATACTGAAGGCGCCGATGTAGAGGTCGCCTCCGTGTGTACGCAGGGCATTGTTGTTGATCGACGACACCAGACTCGCACAGGCCTGCAACAGGAACGGTGCCGCTCCGATCGAGAGAACCTTGAAAGTAATCTGACGGCGCAACTTGAAGATCGACCGGCGGAAGTGCAGAAAATGTTTGGGCGACGAGAAGTGTACCAGCTCCACTGCCAGCGCCGTACATTGCGCTATGACCGTAGCGTAGGCCGAACCGGCAATTCCCCACTTGAAGACGAAGATGAACAGCGGGTCGAGAATACAGTTTATGACTACGGCCGTCAGCATCACCATCATCGACTTCGAAGGGTAACCCGAAGCACGCAGGATCTCGTTCAGACCGAGGTAGAGATGCGTAACCACATTTCCGGCGAGCAGAACCACCATATATTCGCGGGCGTAGCCTATGGTGTCGGCACTCGCCCCGAACAGATAGAGCAGTTTGTTGAGGAAGAGCAGGCAGGCAACCATCGTCACCACGCCGAAAATGATATTCAGCAGCACCACGTTGCCCAATATTCTGAATGCGCTTGCCTTGTTTCCCTGGCCGAGGCGTATCGATGTCAGTGCCGACCCGCCCACGCCGACCATCGAACCAAAAGCCGCCGTGATGCTCATGATAGGCATACATATACCCAGTCCCGACATGGCCAACGGTCCGACACCCTGTCCGATGAAGATACTGTCGGTGATATTGTACAGGGCCGAGGTGACCGTTGCCACGATAGCCGGAATGGCATATCGTACCAGCAGTTTCGACAACCGATCGGTACCTAATGAAACGGGGGTAACACTATTTTGGGACATACACAGAATCTATCTCTTGGGGTGCAAAGATACCAAATATTAAAAAAAGTATAAAAATTACCCGACAAAATAATTGTTTTCGCACCACTTCCGCGTATCGGGCATCCACGCCACGTGGCCGGAATGCTCAACCCGCAGATCAAATTCACCATTGATACACAGTGCGGAAGGCCTCCATTCACGACAGAGCACAACCAACTTCCCATGCCGCCACATCATTCCGCAGAGCGGTTAGATACTCATTGCCGGGGCGGAATCGACCCGCTCCGCAGCGGCATCAGGAGGCACTGACACACACAGACAGGCCGTGCAGATTTACTTGCGGAAAATATCGAAACGGGCCAGCAACGGATTCTTCCGATCGAGAATCACCCATTCCACAAGCAGGAAGACAAGCGCCAGGGCCAACAGATAACGGAACAGCTCGTCATACTCCTCGAACATCACCGACGACAACTCACGCTGTTCAATCTTACGGATATGATCGACTATGTCCTGCAGGCCGATATTCTGTTTGGTTGCCCGCACATAGGCCCCGTCAGCCTCGAGGGCTATCTTCTTCAGCCCCTCCTCGTCGAGTTTCGAGACAACCATGTCGCCGTTCTCGTCGGTCATGTACTCGCCCCCAAGCATTATGGGAGCTCCCTCAGGCGTACCGATGCCCACAGTATAGATCTTGATTCCGCGTTCGGCAGCCGCCCGGGCCGCCTCAACCGCATCCGACTCATGATTCTCGCCATCCGTTATCAGAATCATCACACGGCTGCCTTCGCTCTGCGACGAAAACGACATCGCACCCAGATTGATCGCCGCCGCAATATCCGTTCCCTGCGCCCGTATCAGCGACGGCGACAGTTTGCGCGTAAAGGCCCGCGCCATGCGGTAATCCGACGTTATGGGCAACTGGACATGCGCCTCGCCGGCGAATGCTATCACACCTATACGATCCTGCTTCAATCCGTCGACCAGCCGGTCAATCGCATATTTGGTACGGTCCAGACGGTTGGGTTCGAAATCCTCCGCCAGCATCGAGTTTGATACGTCGACAAGCATCATGATCTCGATACCCTCATGGTGTTCCTCACGCAGTTTCGAGCCAACCTGCGGCCGCGCCGCCGTGAATATCAACAGCACCAGTGCCACAAGCCACAGTACGAATTTCATCCGGATGCGGGCCGGCGAGGCTTCGGGAGTCAGCTCCCCGATGATGCTGGCATCGGCAAACCGACGCAGACGCCGGTTGCGAAGGCGCATCGAAACATAAAAAACCGCTATCGCCACCGGAACAATCAGCAGCAGATAGAACATTTGCGGATTTGCGAATCTGAACATATCGCGATCTATTTTTTCTCTTACCTGTTTTTACGGAATCCGGCGCAGCCAAAGCGACCCGACCAGGAATTCTGCCACCAATGCAATTATGGCCGCCAGAACGAACCACAGAAAACGCTCGTCGTACGAGGTGACCTCCGTAACTTCGACCTTGCTCTTCTCCAACTGGTTGATCCGGTCGTAGATCTGCGAGAGCTTGTCCTTGTCGGTGGCGCGGAAATATTCGCCGCCGGTCATCTGTGCAATCTGATGAAGCACCTCTTCATCGATCTCGACATCCATCGGCTGGAACGAAATATTACCCCATATATCCTGCACCGGATAGGGTGCCTTGCCGCGCGTGCCGACTCCAATCGTATAGACCTTCACCCCGAGACGCTGTGCTATTTCGGCCGCCGTCAGCGGGGCTATCGTCGTGCGGTTGTTCACGCCGTCGGTCAGCAGTATCACGACCTTGCTCTTGGCATCGCTCTCGCGAAGACGGTTCAGAGCCGTTGCCAGACCCGTTCCGATAGCCGTACCATCCTCGATCAGGCCGCTGCGCACCTGTCCCAACATGGTCAGCAGCGATGACTGATCGGTGGTCAACGGGCTTTGGGTATAGGCCTCGCCCGCAAAAACAACCAGTCCGATACGGTCGCCGCGGCGGTCAACAATGAAATTGCCGGCCACCTCCTTGGCAGCCGTAATACGGTCGGGACGGAAGTCGCGGGCCAGCATACTGCCCGAAACATCGATTGCCAGGACGATATCGATACCTTCCGATGTCGTACGGCTGTCGTGTTCGACATACTGCGGACGGGCCAGCGCCATGATGATCAGCGCCACGGCCGCACACCGCAACACGAACGGCAGATGCCGCAGATAATATTTCACTGTCCGGCGCGGGCGACTCAGGGCTCCCAGAGTCGAAATGCGTATCGCCGCGCCGCCCCGCAACGTGCGATAGACGTAGAGCGCCGTCATCGGCAACAGGATGACAAGCAGCCACAACAACTTGGGTGAAGCAAAATGTATCATCATACGGCTACCAGTTCTTTTTAGATTTTACCGTACCCGCACCCAGCTTCTCATTCACCTTGTCACGGGTCTTGTCCTCTTCGCCCTGAACGACATCGAGCATGCGCTGGGCATCATCTTCCGAAATACCCGACGGTTGCGGCGGGTTCTCTCCATTATTGCCGTTATTGCGGTCATCCTGACCGTCGCCATTTCCGTCATCCTGATCATTCCGGCCGTCATTCTGATCCTGACCGTCCTGATTCCGGTCGTTGTCACCGCCGTTATCATTCTTGCGGTCATCGCCCTGACTGTTCCGGTCGTCCTGCTGATCATTCCCGTTCCGGTTCTGATCACCCTTATCCCGGTCGTTCTGGCCATTCTGATTCTGGTCATTGCCATTCTGGTTCTGGTCGTTCTGATTACCGTTATTCCCGCTTTGATCATTCTGGCCACCGCCCTGCTGGTTGTTCTGATTGTTCTGACCATTCTGGTTATTCTGGCCGCCGCCACCGCCGCCGCCCTGCTGATCCTCAACGTATTTCTTCGTATAGGCGTAGTTGTACTTCGCCTCCATGTCGTCCGGATTCAGCCGCAGCGAATTCTTGAACGCCGACAACGCCTCACGGTACTTCTTCTGCTGAAACAGCGTATTGCCGAGATTGTAGAACGACTGTGCCCGTTCCAGCTCGCTGCGAGTCGAGTCGACTGCCAGCGCCGAAAAGATCTCTCCGGCCTTGTCGTACTCCTTGCTCTTGTAGAGCGCATCACCCAGATTGAATTTCGCCTCGTAACAGCTGTCACTCAATTCGATGGCCTTGCCGTAATATTCCGCCGCCTTGTCATAGTCCAGCCGTTCGTACTGACGGTTGCCGCGCCGCACCTGTGACCGTTCGGGATATTTCTGCGCCGAAACATCCGTCGGAATCGCAACCGCAACAACCGCAGCCATCGCAACCAAATATTTTGAAATAACTCCGATTTTCATCACTTACACCGTTTCTCAATCTCCGATCTCCTTTTTCGTCTCGTCGCTCTCGGCCTCTATGACCTCAACCTCCTTGGTCTCCTCGACGAAATAGTAGGCATCGAAATAGGCTTGTTCATTGTATTCGCTGTCGGGCACCGCCTTGGCAAACTTCACCAGGTCGGCCGTACGCAGCAACCGTGTCAGGTCCGAACGGCTCTTGTCGGGCATCTCGACCTGAGAAACAGCCTCGATAATCTCATCGCTGGTCATCTCCATCGCCCCGACCCCGTAACGGTCCGAAATATACCGCCGCAGAATATCCGTAATGCCAGAATAGTACTCCTTGTGGCGGTTGTTCTGCCAGAGTTTCTGCTGATGCAGCTTTTCGAGAGCCTTGATAGCCACCACATAGGGTGGTTCGGCCGGTTTGCTGCGGAACGGATTGGGCAGCGAACCCCTGTATTTGCCGATCAGCCATACCGCCAGCGCCACAATACCCGCCAGAACTACCAGCAACAGCAATCCGCGAAGCATGTAGCCCGAAATCTCCCCGAACCGCAACGGCATCTCCCTGGGCGGTTTGACATCGTTGATGGTCATTGTCGTGGTGTCGATCTCGATCGGTTCGATATAGAGGCTCAGCGAATCGGCGCTGTACAACGTATCGTTGATATTCTTGTCGAGATACAGGACCGGCGTACGTCCCAGCACAACCGTCCCTTCGCCGAAAGCCGCCAGACGGTAACGCTTGCGCAGATGCTGCTGACGCCCCTCGCGCTCCACCGTGTCGACCGGATACTCCTCGACAACCTCGAGCTGCCCGTTCTCCTGCTGATCGAAGACCGGGAATCCGATAACCTGCACCTGATCCTTGTGCACGTCTATCGTCAGCATCACCTCGTCGCCCAACCGTACGCTATCGGGTTCGAGGCTCGCCCGTATCTCCGGAGGCGTGCTCTGTGCCCGAACCGTCATGCCGGCCGTCAGCATCACCAATATGGCCGTATGCTTTATAAATTTCATCATCTGTCTCCTATCTCTCTTTGAACAGTTTGATCAATGCCGAAACATAATCGTCCGACGTCGAGACCACCGCCGTATCGATACGATGATGCTTGAGCGTGGTTTCGATCTTCTCGTTGCGGCGCCGCCAATCCTCGGCATACTCCTCGCGCACCCGCCGCGACGACGTGTCGACCCATACCCGCCGGCCCGATTCGGCATCCAGCAGCTCAACCGCCCCCACATCCGGGAGTTCGGTTTCGCGACGGTCGTAGACACGTATCCCGACCAGGTCGTGCCGCCCGCCGGCGATCTTCAACGCCTCGTCGAAAGCCGTCTCATCGCTCGCCGGATCCATGAAGTCCGAAAGTATGAACGACGTGGTGCGTTTCTTGTTGACAGCCGTCAGGAACCGCAACGGCTCCGACAGCGACGTCCCGCGCCCCTCGGGCACAAACCCCACCAGTTCGCGGATAATCATCAGAATGTGCGAACGCCCCTTTTTCGGCGGGATAAACTTCTCGATGCGGTCGCTGAAGAAGATACAGCCCACCTTGTCGTTGTTCTCCGACGCCGAGAAGGCCAGTACGGCCGCAATCTCCGTTATCACGTTCTTCTTGGTACGCTCCGTCGAGCCGAACATGCGCGATCCGCTCACGTCGACCAGCAGCATCATCGTCAGTTCGCGCTCCTCCTCGTAAACCTTGATGTGCGGTTTGCGCGAACGCGCCGTAACATTCCAGTCTATATCCCTCACGTCGTCGCCGATCCGGTACTCGCGCACCTCGCTGAACGACATGCCCCGCCCGCGGAAAGCCGTATGGTACTTCCCGGCGAAGATCTCGTTGCTCAGACCGCGCGTCTTGATCTCGATCTTGCGGACCCGTTTCAGGATATCGTTCTCGTCCTGCATGGCTCGATCACGGAACTATTACGTTGTTCAGGATGTCGGTCACGATCTCCTCGGTGGTGACATTCTCGGCCTCGGCCTCGTAGGTGAGCCCGATACGGTGGCGCAGAACGTCGTGGCACACCGCCCGCACATCCTCCGGTATCACGTAACCGCGACGCTTGATGAAGGCATAGCTGCGGGTAGCCTTAGCCAACGAGATGCTCGCACGCGGCGAAGCGCCGTAACCGATCATCGACTGGAGTTTCTGCAGGTTGTACTCCTGCGGCTCACGTGTTGCGAAGATGATGTCGATGATATACTTCTCGATCTTCTCGTCCATGTAGACCTCCTCGACAACCCGACGCGCCTTGACGATATCCTCCGGCTTGATAACCTTGTTGGGCTCGGGCATTCCGGCCCCCGAAAGGTTCATACGGACAATATCTCGCTCCTCCTGCTTGTTGGGGTATGAGATCTTGACCTTCAGCATGAAACGGTCAACCTGCGCCTCTGGCAGAGGGTAGGTACCCTCCTGTTCGAGCGGGTTCTGAGTGGCCATCACCAGGAAGGGCTGCGGCAGGGGATAGGTTTCGTCACCGATGGTCACCTGACGCTCCTGCATCGCCTCGAGCAGTGCCGACTGCACCTTGGCCGGCGAACGGTTGATCTCGTCCGCCAACACGAAATTGGCGAATATCGGACCCCGACGCACCGTAAACTCTTCATTTTTCTGCGAATAGATCAGCGTACCGATCAGGTCGGCCGGCAGCAGGTCGGGGGTGAACTGTATACGGCTGAACCGTGCATCCACGGCCTTGGCAAGTGTCGTGATGGCCAGGGTCTTGGCCAGGCCCGGAACGCCCTCCAGCAGGATATGCCCGTTCGAAAGCAATCCGATCAGCAACGTATCGATCAGGTGTTTCTGACCCACGATAACCTTGCCCATTTCGAGATTCAGCGCATCGACGAAAACACTTTCATCCTCGATACGCTGATTGAGTTCCTTGATGTTAATAACTTCGCTCATCGCTTCTCTTTATAATTGTTTGATTCGATTCCAAAAAATTGAGACGGCCGGCCGGATGCCGTTCCGTTTACAGACACATTCTATTTCAATAGAACGCTCAAACATGCAAAGTTATTGCAAAAATCGGAAATTTCACACCCTCTACCTGCAACTTTGTATTGTATCGGCCTCCAAAAAACCGCTTCCAGCCTCACAGCTGACACTTTTCGCGGCCCTCCTCCACAAAACACCTGCCGGCCGCCAGCAAAAATATCGACGACAACCCTCCTCCTTTTTCCCGAATTATGCGTACCTTTGGCCTCAATATGGAATCGAAAATCTTGGAGGGGTTGAGCCCCGCACAACGCGCTGCCGTGGAGAACTACTCCTCGCATTCGCTCATCGTGGCCGGTGCCGGTTCGGGCAAGACCCGCGTGCTCACATCCCGAATTGCATACATGATCGAACAGGGCGTTAACCCCGGCCGGATCCTCGCACTGACATTCACCAACAGGGCCGCTAACGAAATGCGCGAACGTATCGAGAAGATGGTCGGCCGCGCCAGCCGTTACATCTTCATGGGAACGTTCCACTCGGTCTTTTCGCGCATCCTGCGCAACGAGGCCGAGGTGCTCGGATACCCCCAGGCATACACCATCTACGAACCGAACGACTGCCGGAACCTGGTCAAGACCATCGTCCGCGACCTGCATCTCAACGACGACATCTACAAGCCGCAGGTGATCTGCTCGCGCATCTCGCTGGCAAAGAACAAACTGATCACTCCGGCCGCATACCTTGCCAATCCGATCCTCGCCGCCGAGGACTCCGAACGCAAGATGCCGCAGTTCGGCCAGATATACCAACTCTACTGCCAGCGCTGCAAACAGAACGGCGCAATGGATTTCGACGACCTTCTGCTGCAGACCAACATCCTCTTCCGCGACCACCGCGACGTACTCAAACGCTATCAGGAACACTTCGAATACATCTTGGTCGACGAGTATCAGGACACCAACTACGCACAATACATCATCATACGGCGGCTGGCCGAGGGCGGCGCCAAAGTGTGTGTGGTCGGCGACGACGCCCAGAGCATCTACTCGTTCCGCGGGGCCAATGTCGAGAATATCCTCAACTTCAAGCGCGACTTCCCGAATGCCGAGATATTCAAGCTCGAACGCAACTACCGTTCGACCCAGACAATTGTCAATGCCGCAAACAGCGTCATAGCACACAACTCGCACCGGCTCGACAAGGAGTGCTTCTCGGCTGGTGACTACGGCGACCGCATACGCGTCATCAAGGCCTATACCGACCGCGAGGAGGCCGAACTGACGGTCGAGGACCTGCGGCGGACGGTGCTCGAAAACGGCGGGCAGTGGAGCGATGCCGCGCTGCTGTACCGTACCAATGCCCAGTCGCAGATCCTCGAGGAGTCGATGCGCCGCCACGGGGTTCCCTACCGGATCTACAAGGGGCACTCGTTCTACGACCACGCCGAGATAAAGGACCTGATCGCATACATCCGGCTGATCATAAACCCGCTCGACGACGAAGCCCTCAAACGCGCCATCAACACCCCCTCGCGCGGCATCGGCGACACCACCATAGCAAAGATCGCGACTCTGGCGGCACAAAACAACCAGAGCATGTGGGAGGCGATCGACGCGCTGTTGCAACAACCCGCAATCGACCCCGCATACCGGCAGGTGGCAAAACGCTGTTCTGACTTCGTTTCGCTGATCCGCGAGCTAAATGCCGCCAAGACCCAGAGCGACGATATCTACGAACTCGGGCTCCAGATAGCAACCCGTTCGGGTCTCATCGGCATGTACCGCTGCAGTTCGGCCCCCGAAGCCCTGAGCGCACTCGACAACATCGAGGAGCTGCTCAACTCGATGCAGCGTTTCAAGGAGGAGCGTGCCGAAGAGCAGGGCGACGACTCTGACGACACAACCCCGCCGACACTCGAGGAGTGGCTGCAGAATGTCATGTTGCTGACCGACATGGACCAGGACAACCGTAACGACAAGGAGGACCGAAACCGCGTCACGATGATGACCGTGCACTCGGCCAAGGGGCTCGAATTCAAGTATGTCTACATCGCCGGACTGGAGGATGGACTCTTCCCGTCGCAGAGGGCCTGCGATACGCTTTCGGGGCTCGAGGAGGAGCGGCGCCTCTTCTACGTCGCCCTGACCCGTGCAAAGGTCCGTGCCGTGCTCTCGTTCGCCGACACGCGCTTCAGGTGGGGATCAATGGATCTGTGCCGTCCGAGCCGCTTCCTGAGCGAAATTGATGAAAAGTATCTCGATGCTCCGACTGATGCCTTAGGCGACAGAACCGAACGCCAAACAGCCTTCGACGAACCGCGCCATGACTCAAAACAGACGGTCGAGAACCTGCGCCGGCAGTTCGACTACCGTTTCCGGCAGAGTAATGTGGAGCGCCCCAAACCTCAACCTGCTCATGTCACGACGCCGGCTTCCGCACCGGAACCTGCCCGCAGGCCAAACCTCCGGCGGATCAACACCCACGGCGGAAGCACCTCAGCGGCCGGACAGGCTTCGGCAGGCAACACCTATACCCGAGGCATGAGGGTCGAACACCGCATGTTCGGCCGCGGCACCATCGTCGACCTCGAACAGATGACCAACGACACCAAACTGGTCGTACGATTCGACAGCGAAAATGTCGGCGAGAAGAAGCTGCTTGCCAAATTCGCATCGCTCAAGATTTTGTAACCAGCAGCGGCCCACCGTCCGACCGCAGCACAAACCATCTGCCCAATGACTACCAAGGAACGATATGCAGGCGTTATCGGCTGGTTCGAAGCCAACATGCCCATCGTGGAGACCGAACTCCACTACGAAAATCCGTACCAGCTGCTGGTTGCGGTAATGCTCTCGGCGCAGTGCACCGACAAACGGGTCAACATGACCACACCGGCATTGTTCGAGCGTTTCCCGACCCCGCAGTCGATGGCCGAAGCCTCTCCGGAAGAGATCTTCCCCTACATCCGCAGCATATCATACCCGAACAACAAGGCCCGCAACCTGGCAGCCATGGCCCGCATGCTGGTATCGGAATTCGGCGGTACGGTCCCCGACGACGTCGAAACAATGCAACGTCTCCCGGGCGTGGGCCGCAAAACGGCAAATGTCGTCGGAGCGGTGATATTCAACAAACTCGTCATGCCCGTAGATACGCATGTCTTCCGCGTCTCGGCCCGCATCGGCCTCACCCGAAATGCCAAAACCCCGCTCCAGACCGAACTCCAACTCACCGAAAACATTCCTGCCGAACTACTCCCGAAGGCCCATCACTGGCTCATCCTGCACGGCCGGTATGTCTGCACTGCCCGCGCCCCGAAATGTCAGGAGTGCGGACTCAAGCCCTGGTGCCGCGCCGCCGGAAGAATCCTCCGGAAACAGGTTTCGAAGAGTGCGGTTTGATATATTCGGGCAAATATCATATCTTTGTAGATTGGCGCGGGTAGATTCCGCAAAACAAAAACAAGAACCGATCATGAAAAACAACAACATATTGCTCTCGCTACGCAACCTTGCCACATCAGCCGTGCGCCGTCATGCAACACTGTTGGTTACGGTAATATGCCTTGGCGTAACTCTCAGTTCGTGCCGCAAAGACCCGATTCCAGGCAACGGCGACAAGACCGAACAGGAGCTGGTAAACGAGTGGACTTACGACGTGCTAAAGTTCTACTATCTCTGGAACGAGGAGGTCCAGAATACGGTTCCAACAACTTACGACGTCGACTACCAGACATTTCTCAACAACTACCTCAGCGGCCTGACTACAAATACGCTCGACGGTAAAGCCTCGTCAGGAGGCTCCCGCTCGCTATACTCGTACATCTCGCGCTATGAGGTTTCGCGGGCATCGTCGACCTTCGAGCCGACATACGGTTTCGACTTTACGGCCTACGCATTCAACATCCGCAACAAGGACAACCAGACCGAACTGCGCTATTTCGCCCGAATTCACTACGTGACCCCCGACTCTCCGGCCGCAAATGCCGGACTCAAACGAGGCGACTGGATCGGTCAGATCGACGGCAAGAAGCTGACCGCAGCAAACTTCAACGACATCAACAAGCTCTTCGCCCAGAATACCGTTTCGGTCAAGATCCTCAAGTGCGAGTTCACGGCCAACGAAACCGGTACCGGGATCACCTTCTCGGAAGACGACGCCGATCAGACAATAACGCTTACCCGGGCTGCGGTGGAGCAGAACCCGATATTCTGTTACAGGACATTCGACGCCGATGACGGCTCAAAAATCGGATACCTCTGCTTCAACGCCTTCAAGCGCGGCATCGACGAAACCGATACCGACAACCATACCGAATACGAAGAGCAACTGCGCGAAGTCTTCAGAGGCTTCCGCAACGAGGGTGTCAGCCATCTCGTTCTCGACCTGCGCTACAATCCGGGCGGGTATGTGGTCACATGCCAGCTGCTCTCGAGCATGATCGCCCCCGAATCGGTGCTCGGGACCCGATTCCTCGAATGCCGGCCCAACTCCTCGCGCAGATCCTCGTATTACGACCTCCTCAAACTCAGCGATGTCAGCGACTGCAACCTCAACCTGAACAAACTCTACGTCATCGCAACCGAAAACAGCGCTTCGGCCAGCGAACTGGTTATCAATAACCTGCGCGGTGTAGGCGTCGATGTCGTACACGTCGGTACCACTACCGTAGGCAAGGTGGTCGGGATGGAGATCGTCGACCACAAGGTCAACAGCAACGATGAGGCCGTCTTCGGCAGCTATCACTACATGATGCATCCCGTATCGTTCCGCTCGTACAATGCCCGCGGAGAATCGGATTACGAAAACGGACTGGTTCCCGACATCCTTTACGACGAGTACATGAACGAACAGAACCTCGACTGGCTCAACTGGGGAGAACTCGGTGAACCGGACGAACCGATGCTCGCACTGACCCTCAACATAATCAACGGACGTTCCACCGCCGCAACCGCAAATGCAAATGCAAATGCATCGAAAATCCATGCCCCGATCGGGACCGGATTCGTCGATTGCCGCAGCAGCATAACCCTGCCCGAACGATTCGGCGGATCGATCGTGCGACCAAATGACAACCTAACCGAATAACACGATGAGCAACAACGAAAAAGAGGTACGTCTCGCCGAAGAGTCTCTCGAAAAACTGAAACTCATGCTGGCTCCGGCCGGACAGAATATCGTCATTCTGTCGCACTCGAATCCCGACGGCGATGCAATAGGTTCGTCGTTGGCCTGGAGCCGTGTGCTGGACGGAATGGGACACAATGTCATGTGCGTGGTCCCAAACCGATATCCATACTTCCTCGATTGGATGGACGGTATCGACCACATCCGCATATTCAAGGAGTCGCCGGAACCGATCATCGAAGCAATCGGTCGGGCTGACCTTATCTTCTGTCTCGACTTCAATGCAATCTCGCGGCTCGAAGCACTCACCGAGGCCATCGAACACAATACCTCGGCAAAGCGAATACTCATAGACCACCATCTCTCGCCGCAGCATGTCTATGACCTCTCCTTCTCGCATCCCGAGTCCTCATCCACGTCATACCTCGTCTGCCTGCTTATCGAACGCCTCTTCGGAAAAGAGCGCTTCAACCGGCAGATTGCCGAATCGCTCTATGTCGGCATGATGACCGATACGGGAAACTTTTCCTTCTCGACACTCACCCCGGGACTATTCCGGATGGTGGCCACGCTGCTCGAAACCGGTATCAATATCCCCACAATATACAACAACGTCTACAATGCCTTTACCGAAGGCCGCGCGCGTCTGTTCGGATATGTAATAGACAAGAAAATGGGGATAATCCACAACGGCGAAGTGGCATACATGTCGCTCAAGGAGAACGAAATGAGACGTTTCGGATTCCAGCTCGGCGACAGCGAAGGTTTCGTCAACTACCCGCTCTCGATCAAGCGCATCAAGATGTCGGCAATGTTCCTCGCAACACACCGTTTCATCCGGATTTCGTTGCGGTCGCGGGGCGATGTCGACGTAAATGTCTTCGCAAGACGATACTTCGAGGGCGGCGGTCACAAAAATGCCGCCGGCGGAAAATCGTTCCGCACAATGGAGCAGACTATAGAATATTTCCGCCGGGCCGTGGAAGAGTTCTTCGCCGAAATAGGGTAACCGCACCTCCACGCTGCAATATTCGCAATGCCGACACATGCAGCCTACAGCAACAAAACTCTCTCCGGACAGAGTGACTGCCTGCTGTCAGCCGGGAACAAAAAACATACCGACCGAAATATGAAAAGGCTTTTCCTGATCGATGCTTATGCGTTGATATTCAAGTATTACTACGCCTTCATGACCCGCCCGATGCGAAACCGTGCGGGAATGAACACATCTCCCGTATTCGGATTCGTCAAATTCCTGCGGGACATTACCCAGCGCGAACATCCCGATTGTATCGGCGTAGCGTTCGATCCGGCCGGAGGGTGCTTCCGCAAGGAGATATTCCCCGAATACAAGGCAAACCGTACAGCAACGCCCGAAGACATAATCGCCGCCGTCCCATATATCAAACGTTTCCTCGAAGCGATGCGAATTCCGGTTCTCGAGGTGGAAGGCTACGAGGCCGACGACGTAATAGGTACGCTGTCCCAGAAGGCTTCCGAGGCCGGATTCGAGGTCTTCATGGTCACGCCCGACAAGGATTACGGGCAGCTGGTCGACGACCACGTAAAGATCTACAAACAGAAGGGCGACGGAATAGAGATCGTCGACCGCGCCGCAATCAAGGAGCACTACGGTTTCGACAATCCGCAGTTGGTGAGCGATGTGCTGGCACTGTGGGGCGACGCCTCGGACAACATCCCGGGAATAACGGGCATAGGGGAGAAGGGGGCCATAAAACTGGTCAACGAATTCGGCGACATCGAGCATATCATTGCCAACAGCGACAAGCTCTCGGCTCGGCAACGCGCCAACATCGAGGCCGGAGCCGACCAGCTGCGACTCTCGAAACGTCTGGCGACAATCGTCCGCGACGTTCCAATAGCCTTCGACCCCGAACAGTTGAAGGTCGAACAGCCCGACAACGAGGCTCTGCGGACGCTCTTTCTCGAACTCGATTTCAACATGTTCGCACGTGCACTGCCCCAGGACGGGAGTGCGGCGCCGGTCGAGGATGACGGCCCGAAACAGGCCCCGCAGACACAACTTGCAAAGATGGCCGCCGAAAAGTCGCGCCAGAAGCGTGCGGCGGCGCTGGCCGGTCAGGGCGACATGTTTGCCGCAATGGAACAGGACGCTCCGAAGAATAATGCGGCCGCTCCGGCACCGGCAGCCGATACAAATGCAAGCGACGCCTCCGATACTGATTCGCGGCCGGTCTCCGACGACCAGCCAACCGCTGCCGAAGGTGCCGGCATATACGAAACAGCCCAGACCACACCCCACACCTACCATACCGTACGTTCAGCCGCTCAGTTGAAGGACCTTGTCGAGTGGCTTGCCGACAGCCGGCAGCTGTGTCTCGACACCGAAACTTCGGGATTCGACATCTTCAACGATGCGCTTGTAGGGGTTTCGCTGGCCGTAGAGCCATTCGAGGCGTGGTATATCCCGTGGCGGAAGGAGTATGCCGATATCCTCCGCCCGCTGCTCGAAGACGAAAAAATCGACAAGATCGGACAGAACATCAAGTTCGACATCATGGTCCTGCGGGCAAACGGAATCCATGTACGCGGATTCAAGTACGACACCATGCTGCTGCACTACCTGCTCGATCCCGAATCGCGCCACAACATGACAGTCCTCGCGCAGAAATACCTCAACTACTCGCCCATCGAGATCGAAACCCTGATCGGCCGCGGGTCGAAACAGCTGACCATGGATATGGTTGCCGTCGACCGCGTATCGGAGTATGCCGCCGAGGATGCCGACGTAACCCTGCGCCTCAAGGAGAAGCTCTGGCCGATGGTCTGCGACGAGGGGCTCTCATACCTCTACCGCAACATCGAGGAGCCGATGATCGACGTCCTGGCCGAAATCGAATGGACAGGCGTCAAGATCGATACCGAGGCGCTGGCCGCATACGGCAAGGAGCTCCAGACGGAACTCGACGACCTCGAATGGAAGATCCGCGAGCTGGCCGACGAACCGCAGCTCAACATCAACTCGTCGCGGCAGTTGGGAGAGGTTCTCTTCGCCAAGCTGCGCATCGACCCCAAGCCGCGCATGACCAAAACCAAGCAGTTCCGCACCGACGAGGAGTATATACAGTCACTGGCGCACCGGCATCCGATCGTCGGCCTCATACTCGAATACCGCGGTATCAAGAAGCTGATCTCGACATACATAGATGCCCTGCCGCAACTGGTCAACCGCAAGACCGGACGGATACACACGTCTTTCAACCAGGCCGTTACGGCTACGGGACGGCTCTCGTCGACAAACCCAAACCTGCAGAACATCCCGATACGCGATGCCCGCGGGCGCCGTATCCGCGAAGCATTCATCCCTTCGGATGAGGAGCATCTGCTGCTGTCGGCCGACTATTCACAGGTCGAACTGCGTCTGATGGCCCACCTGAGCGGCGATGAATCGTTGATCGAAGCCTTCAACCACGGTTACGACATCCACCGCGCCACCGCCGCACGGCTGTTCCACTGTTCGTTCGACGAGGTAACCTCCGAACAGCGCCGGAGAGCCAAAACAGCCAATTTCGGTATCATATACGGCATTTCGGCATTCGGGCTGGCGCAACGGCTCGACATCCCGCGCACCGAGGCCAAAGAGATTATCGACGGCTATTTCGCATCGTATCCGAAAGTCAAGGAGTATATGGACCGCGCCGCATACGAAGCCCGCACCAAAGGTTTCGTCTCGACGATATTCGGACGGCGGCGTTACCTCAACGACATCAATTCACGGAATGCCGTCGCACGAGGCATGGCCGAACGTAATGCCATAAATGCCCCGATACAGGGCAGTGCCGCCGACATAATGAAAATAGCCATGATAGAAGTGCACCGCCGCCTGATGCAACGCAATCTGAAATCACGGGTGATACTGCAGGTACACGATGAACTTGTCGTCGACATGTACCGCCCCGAACAGGAAGAGGTCATACGTATCATGGTCGATTCGATGGAGAATGCCGCACGACTCAAGGTCCCGCTGACAGTCGACTACGGCATCGGCGAGAACTGGCTCGCTGCACATTGACCGCCGCCCCTACACGCTGAAAAAGTAACCGTAACGTTTCAAACGACAAACTCAACACATGCGTCTGCTCATACAACGAACTACCGGAGCCTCGCTCGCTATCGACGGCACGGAATATTCACATATCGGCGCAGGACTGCTGGTGCTGGTCGGCGTCGAGAATGCCGACGGCGACGAAGATATCGACTGGCTCGCACACAAGCTGATCAACCTGCGGATATTCAACGACCCCAACGGAGTAATGAACCTCGACGTGGCGACCGTCGGCGGTGAGATTATGATCGTAAGCCAGTTTACGCTCTTCGCCTCGACGCGCAAGGGAAACCGCCCGTCATATATCCGAAGCGCAAAAGAGGATATCGCACGTCCGCTTTACGAACGGTTTGTCACGCGGGTCGAGGAGTTGCTCGGACGCCCGGTCGCTACCGGAGTATTCGGAGCCGACATGAAGATATCGTTCGTCAACGACGGCCCCGTAACCATCATGATCGATTCGAAGATGCGGGAGTAGCCGCACCATGCGCTACATGCTTCCAATCACACCTGCGACAACCTCTTGCTGTACAGGAACGTCATATGATCGATGCGTTCGTGGGCCAGCTCCAGTTGCAGATGTTCACTTCCGCGAAGCTCAAACCCGTTATGGTCATAATAGCCGTAATCGCAGAACGTGTCGGTGAAAAGATACATATCCTCAATCTTCCGCCGACGGCACTCCTCGGTATAAGCCTGCATCAACCGGCCGCCGATACCACGGCCGCGGATGCTGCGATCCACAGCAAACAGTATCAGTTCGCTCCCGAGATTCCCGCTGACCCGCTCCAGAAGCTTTTCATACGAGGCCTCGACCGCGAAATAGGCCTTGACCGTCCGGGCATCGTCGCCACAGGCTGCCAACGCCCGCAGACGATGGTATTGCCACGGCAGCACATACCGGCAACGCTGCATCAACGGCACCCGTCCCATGGATGCAGCCACGATACCGGCCGGACGCCCGTCAAACTCGGCGATGCGTATGAAATCGGCATGGCACATCATACGGCACCGGTTGGCTTCGAGCAACTGGTAGATTATCCCCTCGCGGTCCGAGAAGCGTTCGATCTGCCACACCGACCCGATCATCTCGCGCACGAACTCCACGTCGCTGCCACGCACTTTGCGTATCGCTACTGCCGCCTTACTCTCTTTCATAACCATATCCTTACACTAAAATCAGGTATTCTATCACCACAATCAATATCCGACAACTCTTATTGGCGACGAATCAGCGTATAGTCGCCCGCCTGATCCGTAACCGCCTTTTGAAGCTCCTCGTCCGAGACCTCACGGCCCGTCATCTCGACAACCGCTACGGGCGGTTCGAGCGTCACCGTTGCCCGTACCCCTTCGATTCCGTTCAATGCCCGTTCGACATGTGCACGGCAGTGCTGGCACATCATACCTTTGACTTCAAATCTCTTTTCCATAACATTTTCCTCCTTTTTATCGTTTATAACCATCTCCGAAACTCCGCTACAGACAGCCGTCTCACACGCATCCGCACACGACACATCGTCCTGTCCGACACCGCAACTCACTTCGCATGCATCCCTGCCTACTGTCGACACTCTTTTGCGCTTCAACCGCAGGCTGTTGGCCACCACGCTCACACTGCTCATGGCCATCGCCGCACCTCCGATCATCGGATCGAGCATGAAACCCGTAAAGGGATAGAGAACCCCGGCCGCAATCGGAACCGCAATGATATTGTAGATGAACGCCCAAAACAGATTCTCACGGATCGTCCGAACCGTATATCGCGACAACCGCAACGCCGCACCGACTTTCCGAAGATCGTGCGCCACGATGGTCATCTGCGCCACATCCATTGCAATATCGCTGCCGCGCCCCATGGCCATGCTCAGATCCGCCGAGGCAAGCGCCGCACTGTCATTGATGCCGTCGCCGACCATTGCCACACGATGCCCCTCGGACTGAAGCTGCCGGACATAGGCAGCCTTCTCGTCAGGCATCATCCCGCTCCGGTAGTGTACGATGCCGCACTGCTCGGCGATATTCCGTGCCGCAGCCTCGCCGTCGCCCGTCAGCATGACCACATCTATACCCGACGCCCGCAGTTCCTGTACAGCCTCTCGCGAACTGTCGAGCAACCGGTCCGAAACCGCCGCCACACACAGCACCTTCCGGCTGTCGGCAAACCAGACGACACTCTTTCCGTCGGGTGCCAACCTTTCTGCCGCCCCGACAAATTCAGCACTCAACTCCACGCCCGCCTCCGACATCATGCGCCGGTTGCCGGCCATATAGCGTTCACCGCCGATCCGCCCGCAAATTCCCAATCCGGGCCGCGCCTCGAAATTCTCCACCTCGATACGTCCTGCATCTTCCTCATCCAGCTGCCGGACGATGGCCTCCGCAACCGGATGTTCGGACAACCGTTCCAGGGCCGCCAGAGCATATGCCTTCGACCGACCTTCGGGACTCCATACAATGTCGCTTACCTCGGGTTTGCCCGACGTCAGCGTTCCGGTCTTGTCCAACACCACAACATCTATCTTGCAGGCTGTCTCCAAGCTGTCGGCATCCTTGATCAGAATCCCGTTCTCGGCACCCTTGCCTATCCCGACCATAATCGCCGTAGGCGTCGCCAGACCCAATGCACACGGGCAGGCTATCACCAGAACCGTCACAAATGCCATGATGCCGTGCGTCAACCCGTTCTCCGGCGCCGCAACAACCCACACCACAAACGCCGCCAACGCAATCACAAAGATCGTCGGTACGAAAACCGCTGCTATCCGGTCAACCCTCTTCTGCACCTTTGCCTTGCTTCCCTGCGCCTGCTGCACCAGCTTAACGATGCGGGACAGAACCGTATCCTCACCGACATGGTCCGCACGGAAGGTCAGCGTACCGTTACGGTTGATCGTCCCGGCGAACAGCTTCTGCCCGCGGCTCTTGAATACCGGCAACGGTTCGCCGCTCAGCATGCTTTCGTCGACATACGACTCGCCCTCCTGAACCTCTCCGTCGAAAGCGATCCTCTCGCCCGGGTGTACCAGGATCATCTCTCCGGCCGCAACCTCCGAAACGGGCCGCACAACCAACCTTCCCGAACTCTCCCGTACCGTCACCTGCTCCGGCCGCAGCCCCATCAGCCGCCGGATTGCCGACGACGTCCCATACCGGGCCCGCTCCTCGAGCATACGCCCCAAAAGTACGAACGCCACCACCATACTTGCCGATTCGAAATAGAGATGCGGTTCGAGACCGCGGCTGAGCCATACGTCGGGAAACAGGAGGTTGAAGCAGCTGAACAAATAGGCCGTGGCGGTACTTACCGCAACCAGCGTATCCATATTTGCGGCTCCGTGGCGCAACTGGCGGGCGGCATTGATGAAGAAATCCCGTCCGAACACGAACACTACGACCGTCGACAGCAGCCACATCACCAGCCCGCCATACGGCATGTCGTGGAACCCCATTCCGATCACCGCAACCGGTACCGAGAGTATGATGGCCCACACGGCCCGCCGCCGCAATACAACGAACCGTTCGGCATTGATCCGGTCGATCCGTTCCGAGGCCTTCGCGTCGATCAGAAGGTCATAACCCGCATCGCGGACCGCCTGCTGCAACTGCTCCGGCGAGCAAACCGCAGAATCGTATTTGACCGTCGCCGTCGCCGCTGCGTAATTAACCGAAACCTCGACGACTCCGGTCTGTTTGCGCAGAGTCTTGTCGATCCGTGCCGCACACGCCGCACAACTCATCCCCACGATCAGGAAACGCCCTTCGGCCATTGTTTTAGTTTTGCTTTCCGATGCCATGACTCTATCCTCCCTGTTTTACACTGCAAAGGTAGGGCCCCTCAAAACAAAAATCTTTGCAAAATCCCGGATTTATATTACAACATTCCGCCTAAAGCGTATCTATCGGACGGCGTCTCTCCTCCGATCGGCGGAACTCCCCGGCCGTCATGCCGGTCACCCGCTTGAACTGGCTACTCAGATGCGCCGAACTCGAATAACCCATCCGATCGGCAATCTCCTCGAGCGTCAACTCTCCGTACGAAAGCAACTCCTTTACACGCTCGATCCGCTGGGATATCCAGTATTTTTCGATCGTCGTGCCCGTCATCTCCGAGAATATCCGGCTCATCGAACCGTAGTCATGTCCAAGGTGCTCCGAAAGATACGACGACAGGTTCTGACGCTGACGGTCGTCGCTGTAATGCACCATCTCCACGATCAGGTTCTTGATACGTTCGACCAACTGCTCCCGGCGATCGCTCAGCAAAGCGAACCCTTCATCCGACAACGCCGCCTGAAGCCGTGACAATGCCGCCTCATCCGGAACGGGAGAGACCGTCACCGACCCCAGGTCGATCGCCTCGACATGATAGCCGGCCCGCTCGAAAATCCCGCGAACTGCCGAAATGCAGCGCGGACATACCATATTTCTGATATGCAGCCGTATCGAAGAATTTCTGTTCTGTTCCATAAGCACAAAGATACGAAGAATTCGTGAGATTCAGGCAGATTTTGGCGGAATAAAGTAAGTGGTTGGAGACTAAAGGAATTGGGTGTTGAATGACTGTATTC